>Ga0209518_1001477_pt1 | contig 24963 bp, 32 predicted proteins | sample RifGroB1_FD_183993 | JGI IMG/M metagenome (GOLD analysis project Ga0209518, IMG submission 183993) | Groundwater microbial communities from Rifle, Colorado, USA - Groundwater B1 (SPAdes) (version 2) | ecosystem: Environmental > Aquatic > Deep subsurface > Groundwater | place: Rifle, Colorado...
CTGCTCCGACATTCCCTAGCGCAACAACAATAAGGCCGTAGTCGATTGTCATCTTAAGTGGCTCCTGTAAGTTTTGATTAGAAATTTGAATTTAATCTATTTCGCCCCGAGCAGGCGGGTGCAGATGGCTAGCAGTCTGGTCATGTTGGCTCCTAAAATGCCGGCATTTCGTCAAGCGTCAAAACTGACGGGTCGGTAAAGATGGTTGCAGTGCCTGCGTTCGATTGGTCTAGCCCGAAGTAGTTACCTGCGCCCGATTCCCAGTTCATCCAAAAGGTCGTACCGCTTGGCAGGTTGGATGGGATATTACCGCTGATATTCACTCCCCCGCTACTACACCCAGAAGGGTTACATCCTCCGTATTCAGCGACAGCAAAAGGTTTGCCCCCCGATACAGCAGCCAAGTCTGCCGCATAAGTTGGTGCGGGGTTAGAGAGGTTTGACCCATAAATATCAAGGCTCACCATGTCCACATAATCGTTACCGGGATACTGGTTAACTACCGATCCCGAATCAGTGTCAGAGTTCGGCCCGTAGATCCAAATGATATTTTTCAGCCCCTTGGTTGTGGTCATATAATTATGCATATAGACCCAAGCTGCTTGAAACTGAGCAGCCGTCGCGTTCTGTGACCCCCACCAAAACCATGTCCCGTTCATCTCGTGGAAGGGCCGGAAAAGAACTATTATCCTGTCATCCTGAAGGCTCTGAATTGTGTCAGCCATCAAGTCTAGGCTGACTTTCCAATTTGTGTTTTCGGTGGTGCTCTCGGTGACGAGGTTTGTCCAGTTGCCGTCTGTCAGGTTGGTATACACGGCATTACTGGCAAACGGGTTAGGCATGTGATACATGAGGTGGACCATACCATTACTGGCCGACCACTGTTGAATATCAGTGGTTAGCGTCGGGTCACTCTGCGCAAACCAGTCAAACCCCCGCAGCGCCGGGTATTTGCCGTAGTTGGTATTAATCGCTTCAATGGTCGTGTCGCTCCAGCTCATCTGCCCTGACATGATTTTTCCTTGGGCTGGGAGCCCGGCGATCCACGCTAGAACGTTTTTGCGTTCGGCGATAACCCGCCTTGATTCCAACGTCCCTTGATCTACCGGAGCCGGGGCGATGGTAGCAACTGACATTTTTGCGCCAGCTTCACGGTGCATGAACAGCGAGAGCAAAAAGCCGAACATGAGAAAATAGCGCATGTTAGAAATCCTCCCATGTGCCGGTGACCGTTCTGCACATCCAGTCGTAAGCGTCCGTTTTGAATGTGCGGCAGGAAAGACTTGTACCTATTGCCTGTGCCGTGGCCCTGACACTCCCCGCATTGACCCCTGCCACGTCATCAAAGTAGATTTTGTCGTTGGTCCCGGCCTTCACTTCCGTGTAGTACGTGGCTTCAAGCAGCGTGCCGACATCTAGGACAAAGCTCATCCCTGCCGCTGCCGTGGGGAGAGTGAGGGTGGAATTTGCCGTGACGGACTGCCCTGCTTGGCTGAGGATGGTTCCGGACACCTCCGCTGTGGTGAGGGTAGCAGATGACGTTTTAACCACCTCCGGGGCGAGGCCGGAAATGGTGCCGGTCACAGAGAGATTGTTAGCGCCGGGGTCTGTGGTGTTGCCGATAGAGACGCCCTTGCTCCCGTGTATCCTCATGGCCTCTGCACGAGTACCAGAAGCCATGGGTGTAGTTTCAAACGTGATCCGAGTCCCAAGGTGCGTGGAGTCGTTAAAGTCTTCTTCAGAGTTGAAAAAAATTGCCGCCGTACCGCTACCTGCGAACTGTCCCCCTGAACCAGCTACACCATAATAGCCGCGAGCCGCTATGCCACCGAAACGATCTTCCGACAGGACTTTAGATGGGCTGGCAAAAGTCCCCCGAGCGCGGAAAAAAGCGGTACTTGGAAACGCTGAAGCCGTTGAAAACATTTCTTGCCGCACACCGGCATCGTCGGCTCCGCTGGTGTTTTCAGCGACCAGTGTTAATTTGCTGGCTGGATAGCCGCTGGCCGATTTAACATTGGGGTTCATAGTAATCAGCATCCTGCCATAAACCGTGTCCAGAAAAACTCTATCGTCAAACAGGATTCCGTTTTTAGTTCCATGAGATGTCGATCCCAGCAAAAGAAGATCACCAGCCCCGGTTCCTCCAGTAACCGTCTGCCCCCCGGCTTTGCCCGTGGCTATCACACCATCCGTGATGCCATAACCCGCTAAGGTGGTAGCAGGAGACTGCACAGTGGACCCGATATCCCCAGGCTGCAACGCGCTATCCGCCGTAGCCCCCTGCGCTGCCGTGGCGTAATCCGAGGAGGGGGTGAATGCGGCGGTGCCGAGGTCTGCGGAGTTGATTACGGCCTCGCTGAACCAGTTAGTGCCGTCACAGATCAGCCGCACTGCTTTAGTTGTAGACAGCACTAGACTTGCCGCGCCATCAATAAGCCCGGAGCTGGGGGTGATTGTGAGGGTGTTGGCTGATGTGTCCCTTTTTGCGACTACAACTTCTCGGCCAGCTGTTAATGTTGCCGATAGCGTTGCAGTCCGGTTGCCTGCGGAACAATCAACCCCGAAAAAGCCCTTACTCGTGTCAACCGTCACATTGCTCGTCGTGTTGGTAGTCGCCAACACTGTCTGGCCGGTCCAAACCTCACCACCGGTGTTGAATGCCACCTCTACATTCCCGGCACTGGGGTTGATGCGTAACTTATTGCTAGTGCCACTTCCCCCGGCTTGTATGGCCGGGATACCGGACCAAGGACCAAGCGCGAGATATCGAGGTGCTCCGGCGTTCCAATCTCCAAAAACGGCTGACGCTTTGTCGTATGAAAAAGAACCGTCGTTCATATCAGGGCCAAGAACCAGCGGGGCTTTTGCGCCCTCTTTGATCGAGATGTTTCCGGTTGAGTTGTTAGTGTAGCGGGTGGTATTGCCAAATGTCGATTCCAACACGGTCCCGGCTTCGGCGGTTGTCCCAATCTCTAGGCCTACCGCCTGACTCTGACTGGTATTACCGATATAGGTGAAGTTTTTAACACCGTCTATAAAGGCTGCCGCCTTGCCGTCGCCGCCCGACCCGCCCTTGTTGATGTAGTTGTTAACTATCTCAACACTGCCGGTGCCATCCATGTCAGCATGGATATAGGCGTGGGTGTTCCCGCCCTGCGCCAAGGCCTCCAGGAAGCACCCCTCAACGACGGCCTGTTTGATGCCGTCAAAAACGATGCCACCACCCTGTGAAGCTTGCACGGCCGTTCCTGTGATTTTAAGCCCCTCGGTGTTAACGGTGGCGTTTTCAATGTAGATGGAATGCGAACCCGCCGTGTCATAGCGCCCGCCCAAAACGCGCCCGTTGGTAAGGCCGTCGCCGTAGACGTTGTACCGTCGTGCGTTCTGCGCCTGGACGTGCCGCAGTTCCATGGTCCACGAGCTGGACAGGTGGATGTTGTCTTGGAAGCCGTCAAACAGAACGTCCTCGACAAAGCATGAGCGAATCAGCCCCCACCCGTTGACGCCGTATCGGCTATCCAAGCCGTCGCCAATGATGGTCATGTTCCGCAGCCCTGTGCCGTGCTTGTAAGTTACTGCATCCGTGTCAACTGCATCGGTCGCACCGGTGTGATCCAGGCCCGAGGTCGACCGACTCGTGCCAACCAGAACCACACCATTTTTGAGTCTGATTGCAGCATTGATAGGGAAAATAGCATCAAGCTCAACTGCAGCAGTCACTAGGTCCACGGTAGCTACTGAGGTGGTAGCTACAACTGCCGCAGCAAGGTCTACAGCGGCTTGGATAGCGGTGACGTTTGCCGCTCTCGTTGCCGAAGGGGAAGCGCCGAACCACTTAACGTTGACCGCCCCAGTGTAATCCCGAAGCCATGCAGCCGAGCCATCCCCGCCTGTCGGCACAATAACGGTGCCGCCGTTGTCGGCGTAGGTGCCGGGAGGTTGACCGGATGTGTACCGAAACTTGCCCCCGCCGCCGTCGCCCGATGTGGTGTGGCCCTCAAGGTAGACCGAGGGCTGAGCGCTGCCGGTCGTGACAGCTCGCAATGCCGTGAGGTTCGTCAAAGCAAGGCCGTCAACCGCATCCTGCACCGCTTTGACCCCGGCAACGCTAGCCGCTACGTCTGTTGCGGGGTCGTCGGTAGCTGCGGAGAGTGCGCCCGATTTGATGATGGTGACGTCGGCGGGTTCTTTACCTGCTATAACTTCATCCTGCGCCGCGTCTGTGGCTGCTTGTGTGGTAGACCTGTTGTCAAAGGCGACCTGCGATACACCCCCACCTGAGCTATGGATCGTCCCATCTACGTCTACCGTAATCGTAACTCCGTCAGGCTTAACTTTGCCGGCTGTCGTAGTTGTCGCAACCGGAATGGCTCCGCTATTTACTGCTGCTCTGGTTTCTCTAAGAAGAGCCGGCCATCCGCCTATCAGGCTCTGATCACTAGGTTTGGTAGCGTCCAAAGCAAGGGCACTTACAGCACTCGACAAAACCATAACCAGTACAAACAATCTAATCTTCATAAACCAGCCCCCAGTTTATATTCAAATTTCTAATTGAAACTTAAAGAATCCGATACGAGATTCGCTTCTCTTTCTCATCTTCTTCCCTAAGCAACTCGTATTCGGCTTCTATAGTTCGAATAGCCTGATTCGGATCTATGCCGCCCTCAAGTTGCATTGTAAAATTCCTATTGCCCAATTCAAACATCTCAATGATATTCGCCAGACAGTCCATCACGTCCCAGTACTTTGATCTTGGAAAACTCATTAGCTGAGTCTCCAAAGTTCCATGCACATGAACATCTTTATTATGATAAACACTCCCAACGCGATAAAAATAAGCCAGGCCGGCGACCCTAAGAGTCTTCTCTTTAATCGCTTTGATATGCTTGATATCATAGAAGCGCTTTCTAACAGCCGCCGCCTGGTCAAAGGGATAGATTACAAAGTTGTTGAGGCCGGTCACCTCGATGCCGATTACACAAGTGTTAAAGCGATCCGCCATATCTAGGGCTTCTGTGAAAATCTGGTCCGGCGTAAGCTTCTTGTTAATCGCATCCCTTACGTAGATTCTATTCGTTCTACAATCGAAACCCACAGCTAGGATCGCCGTAAAAGCACTGGTTGTATTTGCGGTCTTTGCCGGGTCTACAACTATTATGGTCTCTATCCCACTTAAAGAGGTCTTAAAATCTTTATCATCCTCATCATAGTAGCGAAACATACTCTTCTGGAAAGTGGCAGAGTCTTTTGCAATAACAATATTTCTCCACTCTCTATAGAAGACGTCCAGCAAACCACGTCTTTCATAGACAGCTGCCTTATAACGAAGCTCCTCACTTGTAAGATACTCCGGCCAGACGCTATTAAACTCATCGTCACAAGCCTCAAGGCGGAGAGTTACAAAATTCTCCCGCTGCTTCATAATCTTGAGACTTTCGTCCAAGAGAAGATCGTCTTCATCTATTGTGCCTTCATCAAGAAGATTCGCCAAGAGTGCGTCTTCGTGAAGAATAGTTCCAATAACAATAACCCTGGTCTTACTTGCCGAAGATTGATCGCGGGCACCTATAAGGTCCGCAAAGAACCACTCTTTAAGCTTCTTCCTAATCATCTCATTCTGAACTTCTTCTGCGTCCTCCAGGTCGTCGATGATAAATAGACTAGGGCGGTGCTTTCCCCACTTGAGACCCCGTATCTGAGAGCCCGCTCCCTTAGCTTGGATAAAGCAGAAAGCTCCGTTCTCGTCAGAAAGTTCAATCTCCCCTTTCTCTTCGGCCCACTTTACACCTTTGAGATCGCCGAAAAGTTCTCGAATCTCCTCATTCTCAAGAAGTTCATGCGCCAGTGTTTTCACTTTCGCCGCAGCTTCGGTAGCGGTACTACTTACATAAACAATATAAGGGTCATCCCTAAACAATGCCCTGCGTCCGACAAATCCCAGACCGATCGTTGTCGTCTTTCCGAAGCCCCTCGGAGCTGCAATAGCTCCCATCTTGATACTATCGTCATCTAGGATTGAAAAAATCTGTTTATGTACTTCGCAGAATGGCCTTGTAAAATGCCCCGGGAAAAGCGTCAAAGCTGTAACCGGTGTACTCCCTATGCAAGGCAATATCAGTTCGTCTATTTCACGCGCACTTAGCATAGAGAGTCCCAGTTTATATTAGAAATTTGAATGGAATCTAGAGATTGCCTTCGCTAGTGAATGTGGGCGCAACATAAGAAACCGCGCCATCATCTACAGTATTAGTCGCAGCTGTGTCTACAGTAACAGTTGTTCCGCTTATTCCAGTTATTTTCTTTGTCGTAGTTCCGCCAATACCTGCGACTGTGATATAATTACCAACAGATAGTCCAGTAGCACTACTTACAACTATGTCATAACCACTAGCCGTAGTGTCCGCTGTAGTCGATCCACCATTCAGAGTTCCAGCCGTTCCAGAAGATGTAACCGTCCAAGCTCTTGGCTGGCCTACAACGGCCGGAGCTTTAATTATCCTGTCATTTACAAGCCAAGTAGAGGCTGTGGGAACTGCGGCATTATAGATAGTTCTATAAGCACTCGAAGTAACGTAGGCTCCAAATGCATCTATCGTCGCCGCGTTATTAACGAAGTAACCGCCGGCAGTTCCTGTGATAACATCTGCTGTATTTTGCGTAAGCACGTTACTTGCTACCATCGGGTAGCCTGTAGAATCTCCGATCAAGAATACCGATCTAGTAGCACTGGTCATATCTCGTACAATGTTATCTGAGAAGATTGTGCTACCTGATGCTTCGGCCCGAATCGAGATAATTGTATTACCGCCTGCTATGATATTGCCAGTGATTTGTTTATCTTCGGCGTACGCCACGAGCAGTGGCTGTGTAGTAGTTCCAGTGATATGATTACCTTGAATCTTAATACGGCCGTCGGTACTGTACTTTATACCGTTTGCGCAGTTTATAATCTTGTTATCAGTAATACTGATATACTTCTGTTCCTTATCGTCGTCGGTGTCACTTGCTACCTCGACGCCGTAGCTGCAATTTTTAATGATGTTGTTCTTGATATGCACAGTGTGATGCAGCACATCTGCGATATACACGCCGTGCAGGTTGTTATCCGATATTAGTTCGCAATTCTCAACTACACCAGAACTTTCACCACTGAATCGAATAACATGTGTAGCTGTTACGTTCGTATTAGTACATTTGGTATTTGTAATAGTAGCATAACTCCCCTGGTAACTGGGATTATGCGTCACCCCTCCATCAGTTGTATTAGTGTTGCTACTTACTAAGATGTTATCCCGAAGGTAGGAGCTGTTTAAATCGCACTGATCTATGTGGGCACCTTGCGTCTCCCAAATAGCGATATTCTGTCTATCCGTTCTATCGACCTTTGTACGCGTAATCCAGACATTATTAGAATAATTCGCTATGATCCCATAGCCACCTCCGGTCGTCCCCGGAAGATTCGTAAGCTCGCAATCTGTTACGCGAGCATTCAGAACTTTGTATAGATTTATACCAGTTGCCGAGCCCGTAACGTTAGCGATATTACCATCTATTTTGATTCCGCTTATAGTTATATCAGATACAACCGAGAGGCCGGCGTTATAACTTCCATCCTGCCCAGGTGCAGTTGTTATAACATGCCCAGTACTACTATACGTCGCAGGTTTGAGTTTTAGCGTAGCTCCATTACTTATCAACGAGTTTCCGGAAGCCAGAACGATTGGAGCCGTTCCATCTACTACATAGCTTTCAGCAGTTTTTGAGAGATAAACAAGCTTTGATGCGGTAAATGCGGAGTTTAAGGCCGGCGAATCTACCGTACTGCCATCACCTTTAGCGCCCCACCACTCCGGTTTAGCTAGTTTAAGACCTGTGACAGTCTGATTTACTCCAAAGCAATCACGATAACCATCGAAATCTCCAGAGATTGTAACAGTGCCGGAACCATTCAACTGCCCACCCGGTATAATCTTTATAGGTGCGCTCAGCATAGTAGGCACAGTCGTATAGACCGTAGAAATAATCAACTGTTTGCCGGCGTTCGTAGCTGCTGTGTCAGCTAATGACAGGGTTGCGTAAGCTCTTGCATCCACCCACGGACCTAGAACTCCGGTCATTAAGATATCAGGCGCCTTAACTTGGCTTGTAAATGTCTTGATATCGCCTATAGATTGAACGCCGGACGTTCTTACGATCGAAGAATCGCTGGCGATACCGATAGTAAGAGTCGGCTTGCTGGAAGGCTTTGTAAGTGAGATCGTAATCCCGCCTGTGCCTTTAACCTCCAGGGTATTCGTCCCTTGCTTAGCTGCGCTAATACTCGTGCTTCCGGCGCTGGAAATCAGCCCGAAGGCCGGAATAATACTAGCCGCGCTATGCGCCAGAGTCGGAATTACCAAGCTTATTAACACAATCCATCTTGTTAGCATAACCGCTCCTTACGTCGAGAGCGGCCCTGCGGGACCGCCGGTTAGTTTATATTCAAATTTTGAATTGAAAGATTATCCACCATCGCGCTTCGAGAGCTAATGCTCGCTTCCTGCGCCCTGGTTGTTAGAGTCCACCTGGCGTGCCTTCGGCAACGCGGGTTCTATTGAAGGCTCTGTTCGCCCTACGGGACTCAAAGTCAGTTGATCTGAACCATCCGACTTTGCTCCAGCATCTTCTGGCGTTGCTCTTTGAGCTCTTGAATCCGATTCCCATCTAGATGAACCGTCGTAGAGGAAACCGCAACCACCTTCGCCGGAGCATAACCGTCTCGGTCAAGAAGATCCATCGCAACTTTCGCCTGGATTTGCTCATTCGTAGATTTGAGCAGATTCCTCAAAACTACAATAGAATCTTTAGCTCCCGCCGTTATCTCTTTACGAACATCAACTATGCCGATTTCGGTCCTAGCGCGAAGACTATCCAGATACTTAATGAACGCCGGACTGGTTGTGATGATGCTCAACCAACTCGGAGAAACATTAATAGCTTTACAAATCTCGAACTGCCGTTCTCCAAGCAAGAGCCGTCTCGCAATCTCCTTGTGATGCTCCCACAAGACTTGCAAATTAACATGCTTATGCTTCCCACGAGGTATTCTAGCCATTTAAATCTCCTTTCGTTCTCCTATCTCGAGCCGCAGAGTTGCTCTCCAACAAAAGCCCGTGCATCATTATAGACACCATATCATACTAGGAACAAGAAGTCAACAGAATTCGCAATACCTCAAAGTTGATTCTTTGCATCTTAGATTCTACATAAACGTAGATTCAATTAGAAATTTGAACCAAAACTATAACCTGCGCCGCAGATGAAATTTGAACCCAAACTATCCGGCACGGCAACTTAGATAGCTTTGCGCGAAATTCCTCAATTGTTCTAAATCTTGCAAAATTTATCGCACAGAGTCCTAGCGCGCGTACTACGACCAAATCCCCCTCCCGGGGCGGTCTCGATGTTTATCGCCTATCAAACGTGACTTGGCATGTGGGCTGCAATAGAGAGGGTGTACAGCGAACGGTGTTCGAGGTTGATTGACTGACCTAACTGTGCTCGGTCTTTGATAACTGAATATAGCAAATGAGTTGTGTTCTTGATCTTTGTTCTGACCCGCGGCTTCGCCGCGAAGGAGAAAGATCATGAGAACAATCGAAGTTGAAGAGAACATCACCCTGGCGTTCGAGTACCGTGAGAATAAAGACGTACTCAAGGACAATGCGAAGAACGTGCTGGTGAAAGCTGATCTGAGCAAGCTAGCCCCGGCCGATCTGATGGAATGGGCAGCGAGTGCGATGGTGGTGAGTTTTCAGAGCAAGCTCCGGAGTAAAAACCCCCCGAAGGCGGAAGAAGACGGTTCTTACAAGTGGAGCGTACCGAGCCGGGGGACTCGCAGTACGCAGGACCCGGCGAAGGTTGAAGAAGCTGCCGCTAAGCTGGTCAGCAAGATGGATGACGGAGCGAAGAAACACCTGGTGTACACCACGCTCATCTCGATGGGCAAAAGCGAGGCGGAGGCGGCGGTTATCAGCGGATATACCCCGGTCAAGTAGCATACGGCAATCGTCTTTCCATTCGAAATTTGAATTGAATCTAACCATAAACCGGTCAGAACAAAGATCAAGGGCACAACTCTTGCGAAGTCGGACGAGATACAGCGAAGCTCCTCAAAAGTGATGTTTTGTAGGCTGTAGGATGTAGGATGTGTCCGAGGGGGGTGTTACCATTGCTCATTACAGAACGGAAGATTTTCATCTTGGAAATTGTATCATCTTATGTCTATCCTAAGGGTTAATCTCTTTATATCTTATTAAATTTTTTTTTTTAATATATAAGAGACCTCTAGAGAGCTAAGATGGAGAATGAACGTTCTGTGATTGGCAGACCAATGCCACCCCCCCAATGATGCTACATACTACATCCTACATGCTACAATTGTGCAATATCCCGCGATTGCTAAGATGAAAAAATTTACCATCTTTCTGTTCAAATTTCTAATTGAATCTATTTCAATCATTGATAGATAAATAAAACCCATTGACATCTATTTGTGTATATAATATAATGTTTATTACGCTTAGTTATATTACATACACAAGGAGATGTTATGAAAGAAAACTTATTGATGAAAGCCGCTATGCAGTTTGCTCCAAAGCGCTGGAGTTCAGAACCTGCTATGGAGACTGGCAACAGGAGGAAGTTTAAACAAACCTATCCAGATCATTACATGAGGGTTGTGGCGCAATGCGAGACTTGTTTGCAAACCGAGCAGGTTGTTTATAATAACATCTGGGATATCTACGCCGGGAAGTTTCGGTTGCAACTCGTTGATGTTCTTAACGAGAGTTCGCCGGAGCGTATGCACCTGGTGAAGATCAAAGTCTGCCAGCATTGTATACCAGTTATTGAGCAATACGCTCTTTCGCTTGGTTTATAAACTTAATCCGGCGGTCACGAAGTGCCGCTTTCAAAGGCTTGTTAGGCAAGGCAGCAAACTAACCAGCAGCAACAAAAAGGAGAACAAACATGGCAAGTTTTAAAGATCTCTTAACGAGGATTGCAGAGGGCGAAAGGGTTCTTGTGTTTTGTTACTCAAGGATCAACGGCAGAGAGAAACGAAAAGGAACTATCTGGTATCCAGTAGGTCCGGCGAGGGAATCTTAGGAGGTTCGCCCAGATAAAGCCAGTGACGTAAGGAGCGCTTCAAAGGGCAATCTAGCCAGGCACTCGAAGAGTGAACTCGACTTCGATAGTCCAGCGACGTAGGAGCGGAATCTGGAGACTTGCAAAACAAAGGAGATGAGAAGATATGCCTGGAAAAGTCTATACCGAGTATTATGGTGTTAATCATTCTACGGGAGAAATCCGCAAGTATCAGCTCCCGCGAGAAATGTCCGCCGAAGAAATCTTAGAGGTGTTAAGCCTCTTGAACAGGAGTGCAAACATTTACGGCGTTACTTACTTTGCTTAAACAAACAAAGACAGTCAGAGGTTAATAACCTTTGGCCGTCTTTCTTAGTTTCCGTTAGAAATTTGAATTGAAAGTTGAGGCCGGCGAGCTAAGATAAGCTGGAGAATCGAAACTACAAACCATCCCACCAAGGAGGGAGATAGATGGACATCAAAGACGTGGAAGCATTTTGGAACAATCTACCATCATACGATAAGTTGACGTTTGAAGAATCCGTGGCTTTGACTGAGATGATTGACAACCTCATACTAGAACATAAAGACCTCCGCGCACGGGTATCCGCCCTTACCGTAGAGGTGGCTGAAGCCGTGAAGATCATCAGCACGGCGACTGAAGACCTTGGATTTCCCACACGGCAGCAGATGCGTATCAGGACTGCTGCCGCCGAGTACCGCGCCGAAGCCGCCGAAGCCGCGCACGACACATGGCAAGCCGCCCATGATGCCATCTATGCCGAGTTGCAGGAGGTGAAGGGGGAGCGCGACCAGCTCAGGAGCGAGGCGGATAGGACGCGGAATGATCTTGGCGACAAAATCCGGGCACTCCCATTGAAAGTGGATTAAATAAGATTCGAGAAAGTAAACAATCTCACAAGAAAAGCATTGCAATCTTAAAACAAATGATGCATAATGATGGTTCATGATTAGCGAAGGGCCTCGCCCGACTGTCCGGCCTTGCATCTTAGAAAGCCGGCCGCAGGTCAGTAGGGTCTTCAAAGCTGGCGCGGTTATGTACTATTTTGACGGAGGTAAACCTATGGTCTATTGAAACAGATTCAATTCAATATTTGAATGCAAACTTGAAATGCTCATCGTGAGCTTGGGACTTTACATCCTTTTAAACGCTAGACTTTCTTTGCGAGGCTTTGCCTCAGGAGGGTTTCTTTAATGTCTGAAGAACAACAACCCAGACCGACTTCGATAGACGAACTTCTCAAACAAATGCTCTTGGACAATCCGTCCCTCATGGCGGACCTTAAGAAGAGCATTCCCGCCGATCCTTCTCAGCCCAAACAACCCAGAGAAAAGAAAGCTCCTTCAAAGGATTTCTTTCTCCAGGTCTATAGCGGCTGCGAAACTTGCCATGCAATTACAATAACTACGTATAACATGAAGTGGGATGTTATCTCAGGAGTTTTCCGGCCGAAAGCCTTCTGTTTGAAGGACAGCGTAACTGCCGATAGCGAAATCAAGACGCAATCCCTTACAAGCTCAACCTGCGCCTCTTGCCACGCTGAACTAGCTCAGCTGGAGAAACACGAGTTGATTAACCTGCTCGTGAGTTTGCAGAATCCCGAAGCTGGGATTATTCGATTGGTCGAGTTGAAACGCAAGCTGCGGAGGTTAGAGAAATGAAAAGAAAACTCATACCGGTCTCCGACGATCTTGATCTAGGCAAAGAGCTTTTGCTCTCTACGGTTGTTTGCTCTCTTCATCCTCATAAGATTGCTCCGCAAGAGTATAGAAAGAAAAGCTTTATCCTCCGCCGCGGCTGGGGAGCGTTTTTAAATCTTTGCAAAGGAGGCTCTGTTTTATGAATCCTAAGAAGTGCCCAAAGTGCTCTGGTCTGATCTATGGCACACGAGAAACCGGTGGAGCCGACTTGGTTAGATGCGCAACTTGTGGATTATACCACACAGTTAAAGGCCGGCGCGAAAGCTTGAAGAAACAAATCCTAGGTGATATGTATATAAATCCCTTAGGTTCTTGCATAATCGACTAACAACCGGCGATGCCGAAGGCTCGCCTATCTGACGCAAGAACCAAGGGGTCTAAGCTGTAAACCGCGAAAGAGCTATCAAGGGTAAATCCACCCTGATGGCTCTTTTTCTACTTTCGATTAGAAATTTGAATGGAAACTAAGAGGAGAAGCAAAGCTTATGAACTGCACAGAAGACGTAACATACAAAGGTTTTTCATTACGAATCTCTTTTGATTACGACAAAGGTTTTAAAGGCTCGCAACTTGAGCCGCCGGAACCTAGTTTGATAGAGATCGAGAAAGTTGAGTTATTGTGGGATACTATCGGCGCCGAAGATAAGGTCGACATAACAGATCTACTTCACGACAAACAGTTTCCGGAGATAGAAACTCTTCTCTGGGAGAAAAAGGAGGAAATTTAAATGGCCTGGCTATTGCTAACGTTAAGAGATAACACTCCAATCTTTGTGAATCTCCAACTCGTATCAGACGTAATGGCTCATAGGGATGGGGGCTCTTCTATTTGCTTTCCGGCAGGCGTCCATAACCACGAAGGGGAGGTTTATAATATTGTAGTAATTGAAACGCCGGTAGATATTATGAGCAAACTATGAAATCCTCTGTCTATAGCATTAGAGTCTCCTATCAACTCCTGAATGCAATCTTCGAGGAACTAGACCGACTCGAAGTAGGATTCTCCTCCGTATCCGGGGCGCTTCTAGCATTTACGGAGTACAAACTGGCGGAACTAGGCTCAGACTTGTCGATATCCGATGAAGAAGCAATCGAACTCGTAGCCAATCGAGTCCAGCTTTGCGGTAAACAGACCCGGGCGAAAGCAACTTTGCGTTTGACTTCGCAAGGCCAGACTTCACAATCTGGGGCGCCTCTATCGAAGGGAGCTATGAAGCAAGTTCTTGCGAGTATGGGAAGTGCGCAAACGGAATCGAACTGGAGTCCGGCCGCCGATCTTGATTTCGCACCCAGCAGTTTCAATTCGAATTTTGAATTTAATCTGGAAGATAGCGAAAAAGGCTTCGGCCTCGACGAAGTCCTTTCGAAAGGCTCCGAGATTGTCCGGCAAGAAACTAGACAACTGGATGAAGACGCAAATGACGACCTAGAGCAAATCCTCCAAGATTCAATCGCGGAACTAGAGAGGGAGAGCAGCGAAGAACTTCTAGCCAAACTAACCGGTGCTTTTCAAGTTGCGGAGGCTATCGAGCTACCGGCGACTTTAACTAAGGCCAAAGCAATAAGTGCCCGCGATCCAAGATTAGAGAAAGACAAACTCTGGAAAGCCTTCCTCGGAGAGCAAGATGAAGCAAAGATGTATGCTTTACGAATAGTTTACTTTAATCTCCCTGAATCGTATTGGTCCAGTGAGAAGGCCGAGCAAATGCTCATACAATTATTGGAGAATTTAGGATGAAAGGTTATATACAGAATGTATACACTGGCGAATGGTTCAAAGCGGACGGCCTCGGGACTACCCTTGACAAGGCACAGGCTTTTGAGTACGATCGTAAAGATGTGCAGCTTATATTAGATGTCCATGCCAGCAGTCTTCGATTCATTCCAATCGAAACAAAACAAAAGGAGAAAACCACCATGAACTACATCGAAGCCGTCAAGATTCTAGTGAACAACCCGAAGGCAATGGCGATTACTTTCTTAACGTCCACAGGCACAAAGAGAAGAATCGAGCTCCGCTTGAAGAGCTTTCGCGGAGAATCCTATCAGTATCTCGTCTTCCCCGAAACACCGGAGAAACGCCAACAAACAGTTATCGCCCATTCACCTGATTTTCTTCTCCGCGAAGATTTTTCTATCGAGTATAAGAAAGAGGATATCTACACTCGAGTATCCAACGTAACTGCAGTTCCCCGCGAAGATGTAAAGAAAGTCCTACACACTATAAATTACATGGCGCAAGATGAATCAGCCAGGGAGTTCTTTCGCAATATGGCCAAGCTCTTCGGAGAAGAAAAATGAGCATAATCGACTATCGAAACGATATCCGAGTTGATGATTATTACCGAGAAATTCCCAAGTGGGTCAACTCGAATAAGATGTACCGTAAGTATTTGTATCAAATCGGAGATCATGAGACGCTAAAGAACTTTAATTATAACATCAAGAGATTTGCAAAGGAGAATAGCTGATGATATACAAATGTGATAACTGCCAAGAAAAACACCCAGAAGCTTGCCCGTGTATACTCGATGCTGGCGAAACTCCGACTCCTGAGCCTCCTGAAAATTGCCCGTTCGGCGGTCGTAGCGACGCAACCTGGAAGGAGGTCCACGAAGATGGCGAACCGGATCACTAGTTCGAGTCCAGTACGGCCTATGCGGGCGGTTAAAGTCCGTGACAAGGACCTAGATAAAATCAAGTTCCCGGTCTGGGCATCTCCTAAATTTGACGGCATACGAGGTATAGTTCGCGACGGAGTTGTTCTCTCAAACACACTAACTCCTATCCCAAACAAGTATATCCAAGATCAACTCGGCTGGGGCGTCTTTAACGGCCTCGACGGGGAATTAGTTGTACGAGAGTCGGAGTTTAACCTTACATCCAGTGGCGTTATGTCTGAAGATGGAAAGCCGGACTTTGAGTTTCAGGTTTTTGATATCTGGAATATGGGAACTCGAGATTTCGAGACGCGTATGAACTGGATAGCCGTCGTGCTGAGTTGCGCAGACGTAGGCTCCGGGCATGTTAAGATTTGCCGACAAGAACTCTGTTATACAGTAGAAGAACTCCTGGCGTTCGAAGTTGAGTGTCTGGAAAATGGCTTCGAAGGTATCTGCTTCCGCCACGCGAACGCCCCTTATAAGTACGGCCGCGGAACTCTAAACGACGGTTGTCTCTACAAACGCAAACCCTTCGAAGACGGCGAAGCTATGATAACCGGTTTCGAGGAACAACTGGAGAATCTGAATGAAGCCACTCGAGATGAACGCGGACTATCCAAGCGCTCTTCGCACAAAGAGAACAAAGTTGGCAAGGGAACACTGGGAAAGCTTATCTGCCACTCCAGCGAATTCGGAGAGATTAAGATTGGAACTGGAACAGGCCTTTCCGTGGCTCTTAGACAGTTCATCTGGGACAACCAAGATCTCTTCATAAACAAGTTCCTAACCTACAAGTTTCAGCGCCATGGAACTTTGAACAAACCACGCATAGCTATTCTGGACAAAGAAAGTTCTTTCGAATTCATGAGGATGCGGGATTATCGAGATATGGCGAGGGAGGATTAGAATCAATTCAAATTTCTAATACAAACTAAAGGAGATTATTGAGATATTGAAAATAAATAACGCCTCGGCACAATTACCTTGACACTACCCAGGCAATCATGGTAATGTAGGACTTCATTGATGATGAAAACAACACAGCGTTCCACAGGGACTGAGCCGCCCTCAGTTACCATTATCAAAGCAAAGGAGATTAACAAATGGCATCTGTAAAATTCGTAACTTCCGACGGTACCGAGAAGAAAGACGCAGAAGGTAATGTTCTCAACCAGGTTCGCAGGATCGAAACTGAGTTCGATTTCGGCGATAGTCTGGCCGATGCAGTTGAGAAGTTCGGCGAAGATGTTGTGTTTTCGTCCTTCGTTGCCAGTGCCAAGGTCGATGCACAGGCCCTCATTCGCCGTCTGCTCAAGTCCAACGTACCCGCCGTCGAAGGTATCTCCAGTGAACGCCCTCACACCGACGATGAAATCGTTGCGGCTCTTTCCAAGTGGAAGCCCGGCGTCAAATCTGAGCGTTCCGCCGCAAGTGCAACCGACAAAATGGAGGCCCTGCTCGGCAAGATGACTGATGCACAGAAGCTGGAGATGATTGCAAAACTGCAGGCGCTGGCAGGTCTGTAGTGTTTGAAATGTTAGTGTGAAAGCATTGCGACTTCGTAGGCGCTCTAAGTATGGACACTAACAGATAAAGGAGGGAGGCTAGTTAGCACAATAGCCTCCCTCTCTTTTACCTCAATTTAGATAACGCAATTTTGATGTTTTACGCTAACTCAGACCGATGGGAGAAACGCTAATGGATCTCACAAGAATTAAGGTTGGTACAAGAATTAAAATCACAGCAACTCGGAACGACGGCCAGTATGCTGTTGGCGACAAGGGTACTGTAACAAATGGATCAGTGTTCCACGATGGAGATAATATTCTGGATAGGGATGGTCACGTTTGGGCAGCTATCGATGGACAGCCGTGCGGCCACAAGTGTACTTGCATAACCGAAGGTCACTTCAAAGTCCTCAAATACTAATCGCAAACCAAACAAGAATCAATTCAAAATTCAAATCGAATCTAAAGGACGCTTATGATAGATAGCGATCTCTCTCCTTCAAAATCAATAACTGTTGTGGACGCATCTAAGCAACTCAAACTCAGCGGAATGTCGACACCATCAGGTAAAAGATTCTTCGACAACTCAATGCTCGACGTCTTTAGGGTTTGTCCGAGGAAATTCTATTACCGGCATATCAGAAATTGGGAACCCTCAGGCATTCGAGTCCCTCTTATTTTTGGCACAGGCTTCCACGCAGCGATGGACACTATCTGGGCCGGCATCCACGGGAATAATGATTTTCAACTCCTTGAGGCGAGCGTCGCAAGTTTCCTCAAAGCCTGGAACTCGGGCGGCATGGGAACTCAGATGGACTTCGATACTTTTCCCAGAACACCTGCAAGAATGATCGACATGCTAACTGAATACATCAAGCGCTATAGAAGCCAGATCGAATCTGTTCAGGTTCTCGAAATCGAAACTGCTTTTGTTGTTCCTCTGAGTCTCGAAAACACAGAGATTTTCTACATCGGAAAGTGGGATAAGGTTTACAAAGATCGACTTGGCATAAACATCTTGGACCATAAGACCTCGAGTTCGTTCGCAAACACCTGGATGCACAGCTTCTCTCCCAACGGTCAAATGGACGGTTATCTTCACGCTGGCCATATGACCTACGGAGAAGAAATGCACGGCGTTATGATTGACGGCGCGTTGGTCTCAAAGACGAAAATCGACTTCATGAGGCTTCCACTACAGAGACAAGTCAGTCAGTTGAATGCGTGGTTGTGGGAAGTTACGGACATGATCGACCAGATTGAGTTGAACGAAGAAAGGTTGTTGGAGCTCCGTGATCTGGATAAACCTCTCGACTACATGGCGGCCTTTCCGAAGTGTACGACAAGCTGTACTCAGTACTATGGCCTCTGCCCTTATCATGATTTCTGCAGGTTCTTCGACAACCCTGATACGCATGAGATTCCAGATACGATGATTGTTAGCACCTGGACGCCGTTTGACATTAGTGAGAATCTCGACGGCACTTTGAAAATCGAAATGCACCCGGAGGCTAGCTAAGCAAGTTTCAATTCAAAATTCTAACGCAAACTAAACGAGGACAAAACAACTATGGCCCACGCATCTGAAGTCCGCGCAACAAGCCGACAAAACTTCCTCCTGTACGGCGGAATCGGCTCAGGAAAAACAACCGCTTTTCGAACACTTCCAGGCAGAAAATTCCTCTACATGTTCGATCCGGCTGGACTGAGCTCCATCCACCCAACTGACGACATAACCTACGAGAGCTTTCTTCCCGAGATCATTAACATGTCCGTCAGTACGCTCAAAGGCATCAAAGATCAACAAGGTGCAAACTATACACAGGCCGACACTTATACCAAGTGGGAAAAGGATTTTGAAAATCGGCTCTCGAAAAATTGGTTCAACGATCCGGCCGTGGAGATCGATGGTGTTAAAGGTGGCTTTGATGCGATCGGATTCGACTCCTTAACTACTTTAACCGACCTCCTGATGGATAGGATTCTCGAGATTAACGGTCGATCAGGGAAGGCTCCGGAACTTTCTGACTATGGAGTGTCGGCTTTGACTTTACAGCGTATCGTAAGGAATGCTAACGCTCAGGGAGCTTATGTATTCTTCACTGGCCACGAGAATCCAACTCAGGATAAGCTACTCAAGACGGTTAGCAACCAGATCATGGTCGCCGGACAATTGAAGCAGAAGCTACCAATCTTATTCAGCGACATATACCACTGTCGGGCGGACCTAATAGGAGGTGTTCCGAAATTCTACTTCGATACCATCCCAACTGAGATGTACCCAACAGCGCGATGTTCGTTGAACCTTAAGCCCGTTGAAGAAGTAACCATTCCAGCATCTGCGCAAGATGTAACGAAGTTTGGCCTCGGGAAAATCCTGAGAGAAAAAGGACTATGGGAGGATAGAAAGTAATGTACGAGGATAATTGTATAGCGGTGCCAAAGGTAACGGCCGCAGAAGAGGTTGGTCGGTTGGCTGGCGAGGTGTGCGCCTTCGCCGAGAACTTGGCTCAGCGCATTGAGTGCAAGCTGAATCCGCTCATGGAATCCTGTCCTCCCGCTGAGGCTTGCAAGAATCAAATCCAGCGTAACCTTCCACCACTCTTCAATGAGTATCGCGGAATACTCCAAGCAACCAAAGACCAGTTGTATCGTATCGAAGATACTCTTAATCGAGTAGACGTCTAAACCAAAACAAAGGAGGTGAACAAACATGGCAACTGTTTCTAAATGCGCAACTCTGGACTGTGTAAACAACGAAGACGGCTCTTGCAAGCTGGAAGAAATCACGCTCGATGATTGCTACGAGTGTGAACAATGCGTACAGGAGGACTAAATCGCACCTAAAACCAATCGCCCAGAACGTCAACCTCTAACCAACTAAAAAAGGAAAAACAAAATGAGCTTTATCGACATGGAACTGGATGCAATTGAAGAAGATAAACCGGTAGCCGAAGGTGAGTATACTCTGGTAGTAACTGACGTCAAAGAGAAGAATGACGAGTCTGGCAACTTGAAAGGCCTTCTCGTTATTCACGAAATCCAGGGCGTGGAAGGCGCAGCGAATGTCCTGCACAACGTGTCCTTTCCGCTACCTCAGGACGATGAAGGCAAGATTAAAACCAAGAAACTCTTTCTCAAACGCTACCTGACGATCTTCGGCATCCCTTTTGCGAATGGCATTGATCTTACCAGGTTCCCGGGAGCGAAAGCGAAGGTATTCCTTAAGCAGGAGGAATACCAGGGGGTTGTTAGTAACAAGATTGTTATTCCGATGATGAAGTAGTTCCAGGCACCGAAGGTGGGTGTATCGTAGGTTAAAGAGGGCGGTTAGGTTAATAGCTTAACCGCCCTTTCTTTGTCTTAAAAATCTTATAGGAGGCTTCAAGATGCCAGTTTGCGCTAAGTGCGGATGCACAAAACCTTGTAGTTGTGATAACTACACGCCGGACTATAGTTATACATGCATTAGGTGCGGATGTTCCAAGCCTTGCAATTGTGATAGCTATACAAAACAGAGGGGTTAAAATGCCTAGACTTTCAATCCAGATCGACGATAAACTAGATGATCGATTAAACAAGTTCTTACCGTGGGGAAGTAAACAACGCACCGCAGAAGCGCTTCTTATAATGCTCTGCGAAGCAGTTGAACTCCATGGAAAAGGTCTAGTCGGCCTTCTTCTCAATCAAGAGTTCAACCTTATAACCCAGGAAGTCAAGAAGAGAAAGGAGGAATCTTAATGGAACCGACAGGTCGTGCGATGAAGATCACTGTAACAGGCGCACCAGGTACAGGTAAGACTCGACTTCTTTACATGATAAAGAAGATCTTTGTTTTCGATTATGAGTTTATGGAAGATGAAACAGATCCGCACTCCCTCATACTTGTGAAGAAAGAGGAGGTTAGATAGATGGCGCTTCTAGAAGATATTGTCAAGACTATAGAAGAAATGACAGATGAAGAGTTGTTCGAAGCTCTTCGAGATATCAGACACAACAGGACAAAAGAGACTATCATCCTTACCAAAGCCCGCGAGAAGAAAGACACCACTAGTAAAGTCATGGAATCTATGACCCCTGAAATGGCTCTTGCTCTTATGAAGAAGATGGGGTTGGCTTAACATCTTTCAATTCAAAATTTGAATCAAAACTAATGGAGGTCTTTTGAGATGAAACTTTATAAAGAGCTTACACTAAATAAAGTTGAGAATGGATTTATTCTTGCTACCGGCGGACAGTTTTATATTTTCAACAGCATGTATGAAGTAACCAACTGGCTTTACGAACAAGACGCTGTACCTGCTCCGGCGTCTGTCCCAACCTTCTAAGGAGACTAACCAAGATGGAACTAGGAACCCTTCTAACAGGCGAACAACCTGAGGATTGCGCTCTCGCTGAGCATGTGTTTATCGAAGATATTGTTATAGGTGAGCGCTTCCGGAAAGAGTATAATAAGATCGACGAACTTTGCGCGTCCATCGTAGAGCATGGCCTCATGCAGTATCCGGTTCTTGACGACGATAATAACCTCGTCGCAGGCGGCAGACGCATGACTGCTCTCAAAAAACTCGGCTGGACTCAAATCCCAGTTGTCAGGAAGATAAACATATCTCCGTTGAAACTCCGCGAGATGGAACTTGAGGAAAATCTTCAAAGAGAGAACCTAACTTGGCAAGAAGATATTGCCCTTAAGAACGAGATTCTCAGGCTCAAGCAAGAGATGTACGGAGTCAAGGGAACTGGCCGGGCTGCGGCAAACTCGAGTGGAGTATCCCAGAAAGATGTTGCCGAGATGCTCAACGAGTCCCCAGCTAACTTCTCCATGGACGTAGCACTCGCCAAAGCGATGGAGGAGATACCAGAACTTGCTGCTTGCTCTTCTAAGGATGAGGCTAGGAAGAAGCTCAAGCAGATGCAAGAGCAATTAATCGTAGCAGAGCTGGGTAAGCGCCATCGAGCAACTGCTGTTATCAACGTCGAAGGTTCTGCGGCGATCAAAACTGATAACCCTGCATTAGCTCCAAAGATTCCACGCTATAATCAAGCCGATGCAAGCTTCCGAATCGGAGATGCTATTGCAGGGCTTAAAGCTCTGGAGAACGATCAGAACATAAGATACATAAACATAGACACACCGTACGGAATTGATCTTAACAACATCAAACGAGATAACGGTGGCGAAGTTAAGATTATCGAGGATAACTATCTTGAGTGGGATAAGAACGATTTCCTTTCTTTCGATCTAGACGAGTCCGGCATCAAGTGTTGGAAGGGTTTCGCCTATGAAGTGGCCAAAGAATCTTATCGCGTCGCATCAGATAACTGTTCCATGACCTGGTGGTTTGCGATTCAATACTACCAACCGCTACTCGAGATGCTGCAATCCGTGGGCTGGAAGGTAGACATTATTCCTAATATCTGGGACACAGGTGACCAAGGACAAACTAATCAGCCGGAAATCTATCTTGCCCGCTGTTATGAACCTTTCTTCTCTTGCCGCAAAGGAACTCCGGTTATTTTCAAACGTGGCCGCTCCAATATCTTCCGGCATAAGAAACTTACCGGAGATAAGAAGATTCATCCGACGGAAAAGCCTTTATCTCTCATGAAGGAGGTCTTTGAAACCTATGCAACTCCAGGTTGTACTATCCTTGTTCCATTCATTGGCAGTGGGAATGATCTGCTCACTGGTTTCAGCCTCGGTCATAGTACTTTTGGTTTTGATCTTAACTCCGAAGTCAAGAAAAGATTCATGATCCGGGTTGTTGAGATGGAGAAGGCAGGTTTGATATGAAACATATATCTAATATGGGGCGTATAGAGTTTTATATCGCTGAAATATTTAACTGGTTTATGGTTAAGCGAGGTCGGCGGCGGTGCTCAGGTTATGGAGTATATCCTACAGGGATTGGGTGCCCTGGATGCTCCGATTGCAGAGTAAGTGCTCACGATATCTCATGAACCAAACTAGACTAATGTCCTTCATCGAAAGTCTCGGTAACGTTCTCATCGGACTCGGAGTTGGTTTATGTAGCCAGATAGTTATCTTTCCACTCTTCAATATCAACGTCCCACTTGAAACCAACATCAGCATAGCGGCTTGGATGACCCTGGTTTCTATCGTTCGCAGCTACATAATTCGCCGCTTCTTCAATGGCGGCTTTAGATTCAATTCAAATTTCGAATCGTAACTTGGGTAGACGGCCCAAACTAGGAGGTTGTATGGAAAGACGTTGCGGCGCGTGTCTGTGGGAAAGGGGTAACAAGTGCTATTTGAATCCACCTCAATTAGTAATGCAAGGAACTGTTCCATCATGGAAGCAACCGGAAGTCGAAGATTCTGAATGGTGTAGTAAGTTTAAACACCACAAGTCGGAGGAATTTGAATGAGCTTCCTTCAATGCGACTTAACTCAAACAAGCGAGGGCATCTCACAGATCGTCCCTAACAGTCGAATCCTTCTAATCGGAGACACACCATGCGTAGACGACTTCAAGACTCGCAAGCCTTTCTCTGGCACTGTTGGTACTCTCTTAGGACAATGTCTTGGCACTGCTGGGTTGTCCTTATCATCTATATCCGTTCTATTCCTAGCGCCGACGACTACCAGCTTGAGCGGGATTTGGACAGAGAAGACCGGTTTTACCACTACAGGCGCCGACTTGATAGAGAGTCTTATCAGTACTATAAAAATCTTAAAGCCGAATGTGATCGTACCGCTAGGTGAGGTAGCTCTCCAGGCTATAACCCGGCGTAAAGGTATTACCAAGTGGCGCAACTCAATGCTCGAAACACCTCTTATCGAGGGCCAAAAAGTTATACCGACGTTAAGTCCGGCAACCGCAATCAGACAATACCTACTCCGCTATCACATCGCTAACGACTTTAGGAGGATCAATGAAGAATCGTTCTATCCAGAACTTAGACTCCCGAGCAGAACTCTTCTCGTACAGCCAAGCTTTGACGAGTCTAGATCATTTCTTCTTGACCTCATCGAGCATAAGAAACCTTCAGCCTTTGACATTGAGGTATATAAGGGCGAAGTATCTTGTATTTCCTTTGCTCCCTCGGAACTGCTTTCCATGTCTATTCCGTTTGACCAACGGTGGAGCGAGGAAGAAGAGTGCGAACTCTGGAGACTTGTAAATCGCTACCTAGGCGATCCGGATATCCCGAAGAAACTCCAGAACGCTATGTTCGATAGATCATTCTTGTTGGCCCGGAACAAGATCATAACCCGAGGCATCATAGATGATACCATGATTAAGATTCATCTTAACTATCCGGACTTCCCCAAAGGTCTGGGATTCATCTGCTCCGTTGTAACCAGAGAACCTTACTATAAGGACGACGGAAAAACTTGGTTCAACGATCTAAAAGGAAGTGGCCATGGAAACATCGATCAGTTCTACCAGTACAATGCAAAAGACTCTGCTGTCCTTATGGAGGCTGACCCGCCGCTGTCTGAGGAGCTCGTCAAGTTCGGTAATGCTGAAACGTATGATTTCTGTCGACGCCTTATGGAACCCTTACTCTACATGGCAACAAGAGGTATCAAAGTCAACAAAGACAAGCTCGCTGCACATAAGATCGAAGCGACAGAGGCGCAGAGAAAGGCTCAAGCAGCTCTTAGAGAACTCTGCGGCTTTGAGCTAAACGTCGCCAGTACAAAACAATGCCAAGAATATTTCTACGGCGTCAAAGGTTATAAGCCAATAACCGCCTTGAAGAAAGACCCGAAAACTGGAGAGCGTTCTTCCAAGATAACCACCGACAACAAAGCAATGAAAAAGCTAGCCCTGAAAGGCTGCAAGGAGGCCCAACTTGCCCAGCAAGTCCGTGCTTACCGAAAGCTCATCGGCACCTATCTCAACATTCAGTTTGACCCTGATGGACGCCTTCGCTGTAGCTGGAATATCGCCGGTACCAACAGTGGAAGA
>Ga0209518_1001479_pt1 | contig 24946 bp, 20 predicted proteins | sample RifGroB1_FD_183993 | JGI IMG/M metagenome (GOLD analysis project Ga0209518, IMG submission 183993) | Groundwater microbial communities from Rifle, Colorado, USA - Groundwater B1 (SPAdes) (version 2) | ecosystem: Environmental > Aquatic > Deep subsurface > Groundwater | place: Rifle, Colorado...
CCGTCAATTTCTCCCAGCGCATCGGTAAGCCCTTCACAAGCCGGAAGTGCGTCAATTTCTCCTTCTGCATCCGTCTCTCCCTCTCTTTCACCCAGTGCATCTGCCTCGCCGTCTGTCTCGCCGTCGGCATCATTATCACCCTCGGCTTCCTTGAGTCCATCAGCAAGCCTTAGCCCTTCTGTCTCGCCGTCGGCATCTATTTCACCAAGTGCCTCATTTAGTCCTTCTGGATCAGGAAGTCCTTCGGTTTCACCATCCGCCTCTCTTTCACCATCGGCCTCTTTCTCACCGTCAGAAAGCATCAGCGCTTCGGTCTCCCCATCTCTGTCTCTTAGTCCGTCAGCCAGCGGGAGTCCTTCCGGATCATTATCACCGTCTGCCAGTCCTTCTCTAGGTGGAGAAAGTGGTTCAGCTTCTCTTTCACCATCAGCTAGTCCCTCCGTGGCCCCAAGCGGCCCCTCTGCATCTCCTTCCCCTTCTCCTGCTATCATATACTCAGCAAGTTTTAGCGTCTCACCTTCGGTAAGTCCATCGGAAGCTTATGTTGCTCCTATTCCAGAACCGCCTATTCTTTTCAGAAACCATACGATTTTTAATACAAACAATAAAAAGGTTTTGGGTGCAACGGTGTCTAATATCCAGAAACGAATCCCCTCTTGGAATATCTCAGGCAGACCTAAAAACCCAAAAACAGGAACGTTTGGATTTAATCTTCAAACAAATAATATTGAAGTTTGGAACGGATCTAGCTGGCTGACTCTACCAATGAAAAAAATATAATCCTTGCAAGTAGTAGTTTCAAACTCACTTATCTTGTAAGGATCGGTCTTCAATTGCAAAACTTGCAAGGTATTTCATGCTTAAATATTGTTCTTAAACCTTGCAAGTGAACACCTTACAAGTTTTACCTAAACCACCTAAAGAAAAGCAAGTATAGTTGGTTCCTTAACACTTGATGTAAGTTACTTTGATCGATATAATGATTTCAACAAGATGGAAAGTAAATCCACAGTTTTAATGGACATAGGCCAAGGTTTATCACTAATGCTTGGTTTACCAAGAATTAGCTCCTGGGAAACAGACGCTAGGCCGAAAAAACCCAAGCGCGGAACAATCGGCTTTAACTCACAAACAAACAGTCTGGAATATTATAACGGATCCTTTTGGCTGGCAGCGTCAATGACAGAAGTATAGTTGTTCATTTTTACCTATTGTTTTTTATTCCCCCAAGTAATATAGTCTAATTAATTAGATGCCAGGCTTTCTTAAAAATATCAGTACGACAGAGATAATTATTCTTGTTTCAATTTTGATATTACTTTTTGGTGCAAAAGCATTTATCTCGTTTGGTAGAACTGCAGGGCAAAGTCTCAAAGAGATCAAAAAAATAAAAAAGAACTTTACCGAAGCTATTGAAGACGATCAACCAAGTAAAAAAAATGAGGAGGTGACATAATAGAAAATGTTTCGATCACTAGGAACTACTGAACTACTTATTATCGCAGCCGTAGTCATTTTGCTCTTCGGAGGCAAGAAAATCCCGGAACTTTTTAAAGGTTTGGCAGACGCAGTCAAAGAATTTAAAAAAGCTTCAAAAGATAATGAACAAGAAAAAAATGTTGAAGGTTAAATTTATTAGAGCGCTACTGCCGTGGAAAATATCAAATCTTTCAAATCTTCTGAGTTAACTGCAATAACAAACAAATATTCACATTACTTTAGGGAAGTCAGAAAAAGAATCTTTTTTACGCTTTCAATTTTCGCAGCTTCAACACTAATTGGTTTTGCTTTTTATGAAGATATAATTAGATTCTTTATTGGCGCCCTTTCACTCGAAGGCATTAATATTGTCTTTACCTCACCTTTCCAGTTTATCAACCTTGCCATAAGCTGTGGTATTGTTACAGGGCTTGTTATAGCTCTACCTCTCTTTATTCTTCAAGTTTTGCATTTTTTAAAACCAGCGCTTAGAAAAAAAGAGTTTAAAACAGTGGTTAGCTTCGTGCCTTTCTCTATCTTTCTTTTTTTAATGGGGTTCTCCCTTGGAGCGGTCATCATGAAATGGCAAATCGAGATTTTTTTAGCCAGGTCAATCTCTTTGGGTATCGGCAACATTTTAGATATCAGCGGCCTTTTAACAACCGTCTTTCTAACATCGGCTTTTATGGGAATTGGTTTCCAATTTCCTATCGTCTTATTACTTCTTCTGCGTATCGGAGTCATCAAGCATCACGCCTTAAGTAAAAAGCGCCTCTGGATTTATCTAGGTTCTTTTATCTTTGCCCTTCTTCTTCCTCCCGACTCAATCATTGCTGATATATTTCTTTCTTTGCCACTCATTTTACTTTTTGAATTTACGTTGCTTTTAAATCGTATTTCCGAAAGAAAAAGACATAAGTCCGGCCTGTCATAATTTCTTGACAGATTGAATAATCCTCCAGTCATTAAGTGATATCTTCCCGCTATTTGGAATATTGACTTATCACTTAAACACTTGACAAATCTATGCAAATTCTAAACAATACCCTCAAATGAAAGTAAGGGCAGATTTAGCAAAAAAATTACTTAGTATTGGAGAGGCTTCAAACTATCTAGGAATTTCCATAGACACGTTACGTCGTTGGGAAAAAAGAGAAAAAGTTGAAGTATATAGATCCCCGGGAGGTCATAGATATTTTAAGAAGGAAGATCTGGACAATCTTTTTGGGAGTAAATATGAAAGAGATGAATTAGCAAAAGTAGATCTTAAAAGTAAGTCGGATGAAAAAACTACAAAAATAGAAATAGCAGACACGGCCACAGTTACGGATCAGATTAAGTCGGAGATCGATCGACCCCTGGAAGAAAAGTCTAAACTGATAGTGCCCCGTTATTTTACAGTTCAAAGACCTTCTAAATATGATAAGCTCCTTACTCTTTCAACAAATATTGACTCTATTTCAACACCACCCCTCTCTCACCCGTCAATTCTTGAACCATCGACAAATCCTGAGGTAACTAAAAAACCAATTTTTCTTCTATCGAATGAAAGATTTGGACTTGTCACAATTTCTATAACTATTGCTCTTATCGCCTTGATTACTCTTCTAATTATTGTCTTCTCTCCACCCAAAATCATCTCGCCCATTCCCTAAAAGTGGACCGTGCAGAATCGCCAGCCAAAGATTGATCGTCCTCTGGACGAAACTGTTTTGTGGACCGGCTGGGAATTGAACCCAGAACTTACCCATGCGAAGGGTACGGTATACCGTTTACCTATCGGCCCGAATATTCGTAAGGGTTTACATTACCCCTGCCCGCCTCTGGCGGGACTATACTAACGGCCCTAAAACATCTTAATTTTAAATTTTTAATTACTAATTTTCAATGAATTAACTAATTAAATAATTATCAATTGAATTAAAATTAAAAAATTGATATTGAAAATTAACGTAGCACGCTGAGCGGGTTTAGATATGCACCTTCCTTGGTAACTTCAAAATGAAGGTGAATGCCTGTAGAACGACCAGTTGACCCCATTTTACCAACCGCTGCGCCTCTTACCACAGTTTGCCCGGGAGTAACATATATTCTTGATAGATGACCGTATAGAGTTCTATAGCCGTTACCGTGATCTATTACTACCCTATTACCGTACCCATAATTATCCGGCCACCCGGCAGTTATAACAGTTCCGGCATCCGCAGCCAGTATATCCGGAGCGGCTCGATTTGCGATATCAATCCCCTTGTGATACCAAACAAAGTTTTGTGAAATTGTTCCGCTAGCAGGCCAGACAAAAGCGCCTGATGCAACAACGGTACCTGCATCCGGAGTAATTCTCCTGGTACGAGGTGCAGTAGGTCTCTCCTCCGGCTTAATACCGTCCGGAACAATTATCGATTGACCTATTGCGAGTTCAAAGGTTTCATCGTTAACAAATGTATTAAAAGGAAAGTCCACAACTGCCTGAGGTGAAGAATCATACTTTTTGGCAATGGAATATACTGTGTCGCCTTTAGCGACCTTATGTGAAATTCCCGATACCGGCAAGATTTCCAAAGTCTGACCCGGTTTTATTCGGTCTCTCGCTGATAAATCATTTTGCCAAAGAATCGTATCCTGCGAGACAGCAAACTTATCGGCAACCCCCGAAACAGTATCTCCTTCTTGCACTTCGTATTCAATAATTTTATCTCTGGGTTTTGAAGATATATCTGTTGAGATCCCTGTTTCCTCAACAGATGCCGAAAGTACCGATGATGGAGACGGAATATCCCACGGATCCAAAGTTCTCCCCGGAAATTCCTTTGCAATAACTGGTGCAATCATTACTCCCAAAGCAGCGAGGCCTGCCATTCCCGAGTGAACAAATCTTTTAGCATACTTACCCCGCTGTCGGTACAAAATAGCAGCAAATAAACTCTTGCCCATTTCAAACCTTAAAAAAGACAGGTGAAGAATTCTTGCAAGATAATTCGTAAGTTCGAAGGCAAAATTCTTAAATTCAGAGAAGATTTCGTTTAATCTGGGTAATACGTCCTCAAAAAAGGTCAGAATTCTGTACTCTTTAGCCTGAGAATCAGAGAGGCCGTTTGAGTATGGTTCCTTTTCTTTCAAAGCCTTACGCACTTTCAATTTGAAGGGTAGTTTCAACATAGCCAAAAATTGAGTGACACTCAAGAAGATAACACATGAAGAGTTGTGGGTCAACCCAGCACCAAATGGGCATCTAATTTTTAAATATCCGAGTTTGAGTTTAAGTGAAGTCAGACTCGAAATATTTAATCAAGCATTAATTAAAGTTGAATAAAAATTTGGGAGCATATTCATGCTAACTTCGTGCGGGGTCAAATAATGGCGAAGTGAACTTTTTGTACCCAATTACTATAATGGAAGGTACCTGAGACTAAGCAGTTTTGAGGCTTTCTAAAAAGTCCGCATTTGATTCAGACTTTTTAAGCCTTTCCAGAAGCGTCTCTGTTCTTTCATCTTCAGAAACCATATCAAGCATTCGTCTTAAAGTATAAATTTGCTGCAAAGCATCTTTGCCGTAGAGAAGTTCTTCTTGTCTTGTACCGCTTCTTGTGACATTAATTGCCGGGAAAATCCTTTTATCGGCAAGTCTTCTGTCCAAATGCAATTCCATATTACCGGTACCTTTAAACTCTTCATAGATGAGATCATCCATTCGGGATCCTGTATCAACAAGGCACGTACCAATAATTGTTAGAGAACCGTTATCCTCAATTTTTCTCGCTGCGCCAAAAAATTTCTTAGCAGGAAAAAGCGCGGCAGGGTCAAAACCACCAGATAGAGTCCTACCCGAGGTTGGAAGAGCTAAGTTATAAGCCCGCGCCATTCTGGTTATGGAGTCAAGAACAATAACAACATCATATCCTTTCTCGACCAGTCTTTTAGCCCTCTCGAGAGCAAGTTCTCCCACAGCAGTTTGTGCGTCTGCTTGTTCGTCAAAATTACTAGCAGCAACCTCGCCTTGACCGCCAGTAACTTCCTTCATGTGTCTTACTATGTCGGTTACTTCTTCCGGACGTTCTCCAATAAGTACGGCCATTAAATGTACCTCTGTTTTCCTTTTAGCTTTCGCCCCTTGTTTCTTACCTACTATATAATTCTTGGCAATTCCGGCAATAATATCTTTGATTAGCCAGGTTTTACCTGCTTTTGGCGGAGAAACAATTAAACCCCTTTGTCCAAATCCAATTGGTGCAATAAGATCAATTATTCGTGTGGTCAATACTTCCTTCTCTGTAGAGAGAACGATATGTTCATTAGGATATACTGCAAGCAAATCGTCAAAAGATGGCCTTTGAAAAAGCTCTTCAGCAGGATCTCCGTTTACATTCTCCACTTTCAAAAGTCCCCAGTAGCGCTCGTTTTCTTTGGGGTGCCTGGCCTGACCTCCAATAACATCTCCAATTCTTAAATTAAATCTTCTTATTTGGCTTGCGGAAATATAAATATCATGATCAGAGGGATGAAAATTGGGACGTAAAAGACCCGATCCTTCTTGGGCAATATCCAAAACTCCCTCAACAAATTCGGTAGGTAAACCTGAATCAGGAAGTACTCGGTCGTCAACAACCAAAGATCTTTGAGGTTCTCTGGTAAAAGCTGGTGGTTGGGTAAACGTTGCTGCCGAAATAGTTTCCTTCTGAGGTAAATCTAAACCGGGATCTTTATCTTTCTTCTTTATAGGCATAATAGCTTAAGTTTCGAAAGCCAATTAATAAGTTTTCTCACAAAAGTAAATATTAAATCAAACGCTTAAAAGTCCATTTGAATAATCGCGGAAGTGAATATTTTCCGAGGAACAACTGTATTGTATTCCTAAGTTCCCCGACTTGTCAACTATTGATTAGAGTCATGCCTTTGGCTTCGCGACAACCAAAAGTCTGTTCCATGTAGTACCCGGCGGATCACAGGTCATGAGTATCAATTCCTCTCCCTCTTTCTTGGGCATTAGCCAAGACGTATCACCGGCATCAGCAATGATTTTGTCGACAATCTCGTATTCATATTTTTTGTCTGCAAAAAAGACAATAATTGTGTCACCTTTTTCAAGTTTCTTTAAAAGATAAAAAATTGCATTGTAGCGGGCAAAGTTTAAAGGAGAATCCGTTGAATGGGAAAAAAGAAATATTCTTCCGCCCTGTCCCGGAAAGTAAGTGCCTTTCGCATGAGCGATCCCCTTCTTTAACGCCTCAAGATAATCCGATTTATTTGACACATCTACATTTGCAATTACATTAGCTTTAGCATCAATTGTGGGAATAACAACGGAAAAATAGGAATTAACTTCATAGCTTTGCGCTTCTTTCTGTACCGCCAGAATTCTATCCGCTTCTGCAATACTTAAAGAAAAACCTTCATTAACTGACTCCTCCTGCGTCTTCAGACCGGTTTTTTCAAGATTGTATGATATCTCCTGCTGAATAACCGGTCCGAATGAAAAAGCAAAGGTTAAAAAAGAAAAGGCAATCAGACCCGCTCCTAAGCCACGAATGAAATGAAAGACCAAACGGGCAATGACAGGTAAAAACAGAATTATTTCACCATGTGTACCTGAACGTCCGTTTTGATAAATTATTCCTTTAGGGTGCATATTTTGAGGATATCAAGTGATTATGATATTAAGATATTAAGTAATTAGCAAAACTTTTCCTAATATCCTAATATCTTTATACTAACCTGAAGCGCCTATATAAATAATATCCAATTGGTGCAAAGACTAAAATAGTAAGTGCAATGGTTCCTGTAGCTGGTAATCCTTTGGCCACCCCCAGAACTGTAGGAATATCACTCCCACACACCTGATCTCCACATTCTCCAATACTACAAACCTTAAAAAATATATTACCCTGGGGTACTAAATTAATTATTGCCTCATTTGTATCGTGTCCTTTAACTTCGGTATACCAAGAAAGTTTATCCGAATTCGTACCATAGTAAATACCGTACCTTTGAGCACGATCATCTGTTACTATCCAGCTTATTTTAATACTATCGCTATCGATTCTTGATAAATTCGCACTCGAATAAAGAGGTGCTTTTGTAACTGCGGGTGCATTACAAACAGGTGCTCCAGGCGAACCACCACCCCCACCACCTGAAGGCGGAGGTGTCGGGGTAGGTACTGCACAACTAAAGTTTGAATTCTTAACTAGGTATGGATCGTCTAATAAATTCCATCCATCACCACTTGATTCAAAAAACCAACTCTGTGATAAGAATGAATTAATATCTTCTTGATTAAGATTCTCTACATCCCACCAGTTAGTTTGAGTTCCCTCTCCCCCGCCGGCCGGACAAAAACACTGTAAAAAGTTTCCAGAACCCAACGAATAAACATCATCGCTTCCTTCGAAGTTACCTACCCCAGGGATCCCATGGATCCCGGAATCATAATGAGCCCAATCACCATCAGCAACAAATATCTTCTCTGAACATGTCGGAAAGCTTGGCGGAGTTACTGAACTTTCGGCAAAAGCTTCGTAACCGAAAATTCTTCCCAAAAAAACTGAAGTGAGCAAAAGAAGAGCAGTAATCACACCTTGTTTGAAAAACTTATTTTTCATTCACACTTGGGAGCAGTTCGAAGCCAATTATATGTGAGAGTTATAAGCATGTCAAGTTTCCGTACACAAGCTTATTTTAACCTCTTATAGGATTTTCAAGGAATGAGAAATTAAACTTTCGGCGACAAGAGGCACTTGACAAACACTTAACTAAGATAATAGTCTGATAGTGATAATACTTGTCTATTGCCTGCTCTGCCCTTCTAAAATTGCAGCACGAGGCGTATACGAATAGTATTGAAAAGCCGAGTGCTAAAATTAGGAGGGCCTAGAGACAAGTGGAGCCGAGTTAGACTCGGTTTTTTTGTGCGATAAAAAAAGAGCCGAGCTTTTTCTAGCCTGAAGGAACGGGTAGTATGCCTGCTCCCGCACAGATCCTTACAGGATTGTGCGGGACTTCGCCTACACATTTACCCCGCACACTCGCAATTCGAGAGCACAAACGTAGTTCGTGGCGAGAAATAAGAGCTGTGCGGGGCCACCCGAGAAGTCTTCCCATAAAAAAATCGCATGGATTGAACCCTCAAGGAACGGGTAGTATGCCTGCCCTACACACCACCCGTCCCGCAAGGGAGCAATAAAACATGCGATTTTTAAACAAATTTAGTCTAACACCATCTGTCAACTCTGTCAAACCCTATAATCTAACTACTATATATAGTATATCCTCCCATAGTTTAAGTCTAAAAATTTCCGAATCTAACTTTCGCCAGTTATTTGGTAGGAAAAAAGTTTGTGGATAAGTTGGGAATAACTGTTGAACTGCTGAACAGATAACTGATAAACTGAAAATAACGATCACCCCAGATAAAATTACTGCTTACAAATTAGCTTCATTTTTATCGGATAAGGTTTGGTTTATAGTAATAAAATGGAGCTTTTTAGCACAAAAGACCTTTGGTGAACAGTTTGTAAGATCTATAGATTCAATTGCCGCAAATATAATTGAGGGTGAAGGTCGATATTTCAAAAAAGATAAGATGAAATTCTTTTACCAAGCTAGAGGCTCTGCTTTTGAAAGTATTCACTGGCTAGAGAAAGCCAAAGTTAGAAAACTAGTAGCAGACAAAGAATATGTAGAAATTAAGGATTTATTAGATCAACTACCAAAAGAAATAAACTATCTGATTGCAAATACTGCCAAAAATCTTAAAAAATAAAGGTCCGACAATTCATCCAGTTCATCAGTTAAGCCGTTTATCCGTTCACCAGTTACTTCAGGTATTTTCTAATCGCTTCCTGAAGATATCTAACTTCTCTATTTGTAATCATTACTCTATATCCTAATCTCTTTGCTTCTTTGGTTCTTTTTTCTTGAGCGATAACCTCACGTATGTCCCCCAATAGTCCTACCTCGCCGATTGCTATCGAACCCTTGGGTAGGGTCTTGTCAAAGTAGGCTGAAGCGACAGATAAGCATATCGCCAAATCAGCCGAAGGATCATTTTTAATGGTTATTCCGCCTGCAATATTCACAAAACAGTCAAATTCATAAAGCGGAAGACCTGAGCGGCGCTGAAGTACTGCTAAAAGAAGTTCAAAACGTCTTACATCAACTCCTTGAGCAATTCTTTTTGGAAAAGCCATTTTAGTTGGAACAACCAAACTTTGAATTTCTACAAGAAGCGGTCTTGTGCCCTGGAGAATTGAAGTAAGCACGCTGCCTGGCGTAGTTTTTTTATCAAGAGTCAGAAACAGCTTTTCCGGATCACTAACCGATATCAAACCTTTATCTTCCATTTCAAAAACCCCTACCTCGTCAGTAGGACCAAAACGATTCTTAACCGCCCGCAGAAGCCTGAGAGTCAGGCTTTTATCGCCCTCAAACCACAAAACCGTGTCGACAATATGCATGAGTACTGCAGGACCCGCAACCGAACCTTGTTTAGTAACGTGACCGACCATAAATATTGGAATATTTTGCGATTTTGCCAACCGAACCAGACGAAACGCACATTCCCGAACCTGACCGACGGATCCCGCCATGCCGGATAAATCAGAAGTTGCCATGGTCTGAATCGAATCGATAACAATACCTGATAAATTGATTACCCGTTGAACTGTTGAATCGTTTTTCGGTTTACTTGTTCTTTGGTTCATCTGTTCAACCGCTTCTACTATTCCATCCACATCCGTCTCTTCCAGTACTTGTATCGATTTACTTTTAATCCCCAACCTCTCTGCCCTAATTTTTATTTGACTAACCGACTCCTCGCCTGAAACATACAAGAAGTCTCCGAGTTTGTCCGCAAGTTGAAGTAAAATTGTTGACTTTCCGATTCCCGGTTCCCCCGCAATTAAGACAACCTGGCCGGGAACCAATCCTCCACCCAAAACCCTATCTAATTCCGATATCTTAGTTGAAGTTCTTGAAGTCGCCTTTGAAGGAATTGAGGTCAAAGAAACCGGTTTTGAGGCTGTTCCTCTTTTACCTTTTACCTCTTGCCTTTTATCTGAAGCCACAGTTTCCACTCCACTTCCCCAAGTTCCGCATTCGGGACACTTACCGAACCAACGGGATGACTCATAACCGCACTGTTGGCAAACAAAATGAGAGCGAGTTTTAACCATTGCTTATTGTTATATTGTCATACTGAATAATTGTCAATAACTGAGGCGGTTTTTTTAAGTACAAACGAATTCTGTAGCAATATAAATATGGTTTATTGGATAACTAATAATAAGAGGGTGGAGTATTTGAGGTACCGCTACAATTATTGTTCGTCCAGGTATTGGCTCCATCCATCCATTGACCCACCTTGAAATCGTCCGCACAACCATGTGTTGACCCAAAAACGTTGTTATTCTTAATAGTATTGAAGCGAGGTACCAGATAAGGTGTTTGCTCATCATTCCCTATTAATAATATTCCATACCAACTTGCTGACCTATTGTTTTCTATGGTGTTATAAATTGTTACAGTATTGGGTTGTCCCTCGTTCTGGTCATAATCTTCACAAAGAAAGATCCCGGCAGATTTCGCACCATTAGGTCCTCCTGCACAACGTGGGTGATATTTCTGATAGTCACTAGTTGCGGGTTGATTGATTATATTTCCACTAATGTTCCAGTAACTGGAAGAATACAAACTAACTCCTGCCCATCCTTTATTATTGGTTATAGTATTGTCTTGTATAACGCCATTCCAAACTGTATTAATATCAATTCCCGGTCCGTAATTGTCTCTAATAGTATTATTGGTAATCCGAGGCGCATATTGAGGAGGAACTTTACTTTTATCATCGGTTCCGTCGGCATAAATTCCTGCTCCGGGTGGTGCCACAGGACAAGTATTACCGTTTCTTTCGATAATACTGTTATTAACTATAGCTGCAGGACCCGGTATTGTAATTCCTGTACATTTACCATTTTTAGCTCTAACACTATCCACAACAGCTCCCCGAATAACTATAGCGTGGGTGGAAATTTGGTTGGCATCAATTGTTAAATTTGAGACGTTAACTCCAGAGACATCATTGCGAATCATTTGTACAACTCCTTCTAAACCATTATTGGGCCAGGCTCCACTTGCTTTGAGTATAGTTTCGTCTCTACTTTCTCCTTTCAAGGTTTTATTTGACCATAAAGTTAAAGGTCCAGTAAGATTGTAAGTTCCCTTTCTCACACGCACACAATTATGGGAATTCACAGCATCCTGAAGCGATGGCGACTCCGCTCTTTGAGAGACAGGACCAAAGATAGGCCACACAAAACATTCAACTTGGGCCCTGCTTCGCAAATCCTGTTTTTGTTTTACAACAGAAACACTTGTAAATAAGGCCACGAGAAGAAAAGCAACTAGAAGAAAACTCATAAAGGAAGATTTAGTTTGAAAATTACTTTTAGCCATAGAATTCAGCCGGACAAATTCATCTTAGGACTATTTACAAATGATTTCAATAAGTGAATATATTGCTGACAAACAAATAACAATAAAGACTTAGCCATCAAGAAGAATTATATCCAATCACTAATCACTTACTTATACCCCACCGGCTTTTCTGTTAACACTAACCCCAGCGCAATTTTTCGATTTTCCTTGTCAATTTCCTCTATATAAACATCTACCGCGTCACCTCTGACAAGCTTTTTACCAGGCGGAATTTTTGTCATATGTATTAAACCTTCAATGCCGCTCTCTAACTGAACAAATACACCAAAATCCGTCACCCGAGTAATTTTTGCCCCCACTTTTTTGTCCTTTTTATATTTCTCTTCAACCTTTATCCATGGATCCTCCAAGGCCTGTTTTATTGAAAAGGCAAGCTTACCATTTCTCTTACCTATAACTTTGACTTTCACTTTATCTCCGGGAGTAGCCACATCATTAGGAGAACTAACCTTTTCCCAAGAAAGTTCAGAAATGTGCACCAAACCTTCAAGTGGAATCTTTGTTTTACCGCTACCCCATTCTATTTTAACGAAAACTCCGAAGTCAAAAATCGTCGTAACCTCTCCTTCAAAAGTTTCACCTTCTTTAATATTTTCTATAGCACTTCTTGCAGCTGCTACTTCTTCTTTTTCAGAAACCTCTTTCTCCGAAAGAATTATTTTTTTTACCGTCTTATCAAAATCAATAACAATAACCTCAAATTTCTGACCGATTAATCTTTGCAGATTCTCCGAGACTTCTTTACCCAGCTGGGAAGCAGGAATGAACCCTGTCATTCCTTCGATATCAACCGTTACTCCTGCGGAAGTTACTCCCTTTCCCTCAACTGATATTGGCGTTTGTTTTTCTTGAGCTTCCTCAATTCTCTTCCAAACAGCCTCTTCTTTTGCGCGTCTTAAAGATAGAATTGTATAACCGTCTTTTGTCTCGGAAACCAGAACTCTTGCTTCTATTTCATCCCCGACTTTAAGGGTTTTAATAAATTCTCCTGCCTCATTAAAAGCTTTCTCGGCTACAATTCCTTCACTTTTCCCTCCAATATCAACTACAACTCTTTGTGGTTCGATCCGAATAATCTTACCCTTGATCATATTTCCCACAGAAAAAGAAAACTTCGGACCTCCATAAAGAGAAAGAAGCTCCTCCATTGTCTGAGGTTCCCCACGTTTTTTACTTGAAGTTTTTGGATGTTTTTTCGAAACCACTTTGCATAACCGCCCCGATTCAATCGGGACCACCTTTCTACAATTTAATGTTCAAGCAAAACTTTAGCCTGGCGACGTGCTACCAAGTCAGACTTGGCCAAGTGGAGCTCTGCAAAGCAGAGATCACTTACAACGCATAGCGGTGCCAAGCTATGCTTATTTTCGCAAATCCGCTGAAAGCGGATTAAATCAGATGATCTAAAATTTGCCTAACTATCAGAGCAAAACTTTAGCCTGGCGACGTGCTATTTTCGCAAACAGTTGCCCGCTTACTATCGTCGCCGCAGGTGTGTTTGACGACTGAGTTCGGAATGGGATCAGGTAGTTCCGCACCGCTATCATCACCAGACCAAAGCTTTGCTTCTCATCTAAAGACCATAAAGTGAGCTTATACAATACTTCATTAGGAGTAAGTAAGTCTGAAATCGATCGATTCGTACAAGGTAGGCTTAATCGCTTACGCGACTTCCACCGCCTGTCGAACAACCTAGTATTCTTCTAGGGATCTAATAACGAGTCCTAATCTTAGGGGGGGCTTCCCACTTATATGCTTTCAGCGGTTATCCCTTGGGAATGTAGCTACCCGGCGTTGCGGCTGATGCCACAACCGGCACACCAGGGATTCCCCCGGCCTGGTCCTCTCGTACTGAGGCCAGCTCCCTTCAAGACTCGAACGCTTCCACCGGATAGAGTCCGACATTTAGTATATCAATACTCCGCTTGTTTTTACGGCTGAACGATTTTCAACCCTCCAAGTCGCCATGGAGATCAGACTATATCTTATACGTTCATGTAAACTGAACGTATTCTGACGTATAGTCGTTGAGGATTCCCCATTAGATAATTCCATATCTAATGAGGCCTTTCCTGCTGATTGTCCGCACCTGTTGCTTTTTCACTCTTTTTCAAGAGTAGCACAGGATACACCGGAGTTTCCAGCATATAGTCAGATTTATATTCCCTCTTTCCTATTTAGACAAAAAGATCAAATTTAAATATTTAAATTAAACCGTTTAATATATCCTTATAAACGATTGTTGATAACAAATTAGTTACTAATCCTTCGATGTGTATTTCAGTCAGTCAAGGGATGAGACCGCTTGGTGTCAGTCCGATATGTTATCGGACTCAACTGTCTCACGACGTTCTGAACCCAGCTCGCGTACCGCTTTAATGGGCGAACAGACCAACCCTTGGGACCTTCTCCAGCCCCAGGATGCGGTGAGCCGACATCGAGGTAGCGAACCGCACCGTCGATATGGACTCTCGGGTGCGACTACTCTGTTATCCCCGGGGTAGCTTTTATCCGTTAAGCTCCGTGCCTATCACTAGGCAATCGGAGGATCACTAAGACCTACTTTCGTACTAGCTTCTGCCGTCGCAGTCGCTATCAAGCTGGCTTATGCCTTTATACATTCAGCACGATGTCCATCCGTGCTAAGCCAACCTTTGTACCCCTGCGTTACCTTTTGGCAGGGTACCGCCCCAGTAAAACTGCCCACCTAGCACTTTTCCTCGACCTGTTTGCAAGGACGTTAGGTAAGTCTTGCCACGTTCCAAAGGGAGGTGTTTCAGTGTCCCCTTCGATTGCTCTCAGGGTCCCTCCTACTCTAAACAATTGGCTCGCACAAAACAATGCCAAGCTACAGTAAAGCTCCACGGGGTCTTTTTGTCCTGGTGGAAGTAGGCCGCGTCTTCACAGCCAACGCAATTTCGCCGAGTAGAGGCTCGAGACAGTTGCTAACTCGTAACGCCTTTCGTGCGGGTCGTAACTTACACGACAAGGAACTTCGCTACCGTAGGACTCTTATAGTTAAAGCCGCCGTTTACCGGAGCTTGAGTTCAAGGCCTTACGGATAAATCCGTAAAACCCATCCCCTTCACTTACCGGCACTGGGCAGGCGTCAGCCCGTATACCTTAGCTTTCGCTTTTGCACGGACCTGTGTTTTTGATAAACAGTCGGTTAGCACTCTTTTGTTGTACCCTAAAAAATCCGAAGATTTTTCAGGGAGGACATCTTGCGAACTTACGTCCAGATTTTTTGCCGAGTTCCTTGAACCTCTTTCTCTCGATCACCTTAGTCTTCTCGACCAGCCCACCTGTGTCGGTTTGCGGTACGGCTTACCTTGAATCTCACTGCGAGTCTTTTCTTGTAGATTGAATGGGATGAAATTGTCTTGCTTGCGCAAGACTCTGCATCGCTACTTGATTAAACGTATTAGCGGATTTTCCTGCTGACACTATCTTATAACTTACACCCCAAATCGTTATGAGGCTTCAACCATCCTATCCAGTCAACCCCCAATTACCTCGTGCTCTGCGCGAGAAAATCACAAAACACAATTTACAAATTACAAACAAATATTAATTAACAAATCACAATTATTTTATTTTTCTTAATTGCAATTTGGAATTTGTTTGGAAATTGGTGTTTGTTTATTGTAATTTCCTTGTGCAAAGCACAAGGGCTTTCGATTCAAAATAAATACTGGAATTTTGACCAGTTATCCATCCCCTACGCCATTTGGCCTTAGGTTAGGTACCGATTAACCCGTCGGGGACGAACCTCGCGACGGAATCCTCGGGCATTCGGTGTCCCGGATTCTCTCCGGGATAGTACGCTACTCATGCCGGCATTCTCACTCCCGTATCCTCCACCAAGCCTTACGGCTTAACTTCACTGGATACGGAACGCTCCCCTACCACACCCGCTCGCAGAGCGGGAAACTCCAATTTTCAATATCCAATTTACAAACAAAATTTAAATCACAAATCTTAAAATCTAAAAACTTTTTTATTCATTGGGATTTTATTATTTGGAATTTGTCCTTCGACCTGCTCAGGACCCTGAGTAAAATCGAAGGGTTTGTTACTTGGCATTTATTATTTGAAATTTCCTGTTCTACGAACAGGCATCTCCAGCTTCGGCATACAGCTTATCCTCGATAAATCTTCGGCGCCCACAACCTCGACCAGTGAGCTGTTACGCTTTCTTTAAAGGGTGGCTGCTTCTAAGCCAACCTCCTGGCTGTCTACGGACGTGAACTTCCTTTGAAACTTAGCTGTAATTTAGAGGCCTTAGCTGAGAGTCTGGGATGTTTCCCTTTCGCCGCATCAGCTTAGCCCGATGCGACTGTTTAGTACGTTAATGTTTACCGCTATTCGGAGTTTGATTGAGTAAACTCGGTTACCCTCGCTTACCCATTCAGTAGCTCTACCATCGGCAACACCTTACGTACCACGGTCCCTATAGACCTTTCGGGGAGAACCAGCTATCTCCGGGTTCGTTTGGCATTTTACCCCTATCCACAAGTCATCCGAGCAAATTGCAACTTACACCGGTTCGGGCCTCCCCCCGACTTTCGTCGGGGTTCACCCTGCTCATGGATAGATCACCCGGTTTCGGGTCTACCACTTCGCGCTAATCGCCCTATTCAGACTTGGTTTCCCTACGCCTCCCCGAGTCAGACTCGGTTAGACTATGCGCTACGCGGTAACTCGCCGGCTCATTCTTCAATAGGCACGAGATCACCCGCTCTCCGAGCGGGAAACTCCAATTACCAATTTCCAATATACAAACAATAATTAATTCACAAATTGCAAAACTTTTTAAAACTATATATTGGGTTCTGTTATTTGGAACTTGTTTGTAATTTGTTATTTGTCTTTTGAAATTTCCTGTTCGAAGAACAGGCTCTCTCGGTTTGTCCGCAAACAGTTTCAGGTTCTATTTCACTGGGCGTCTCGCCCTTCTTTTCGCCTTTCCCTCACGGTACTAGTTCACTATCGGTTGCAAGTTGTATTTAGCCTTGGAGGATGACTCCCCCAGCTTCCCACGAAGATTTAAATCGTGGTACTCAGGAAATCCCTAGAGGTCGACTTAATTTTGCATACGAGATTTTCACTCTCTATGATCTACCATTCCAGATAATTCTGCTACCAAGTCGACTCCCACATCGGGCTCCTACAACCCCCACTCATGCGCAGCATGAGAAATTCCAAAACCCAAATTCCAAATCCCAAACAAACTCGAAATTCAAAATCAAAAACTCAAAACTCCTTTAAGATTAGAAATGTTTTGAAAATTTGTCATTTGAAATTTGAAATTATTTGGAAATTGGTGATTGGAAATTGGAACTTCCAGTGCTACGCACGGGCGGGTTTGGGCTTTTCCGCTTTCGCTCTCCGCTACTGACGGAATATCTATTGATTTCTCTTCCTCGCCCTACTTAGATGTTTCAGTTTGGACGGTTCCCTCTACCGCGACTATACAACTTACTTGCGTAAATTATTTTTATCACGGAGTGATCGAGTATGAACTCGGTCGGATTTCTCCATTCGGACACCGCCGGATCACAGGATCGTGGCTCCTCCCCGACGAATATCGCTACCATGTGCGTCCTTCTTCGGCAACTTACACCAAGGCATTCACTGTCTGCGTTAATATCAGACTTATAGCCTCGCGCACAGCGCGAGGAAATCCTAAATCCAAAATCCTAAATCCAAAACAATTCTCAAATTTTAAAATCCAAAATTCAAAACTAATTAAAAAGTTTTGAACATTTGAATTTAGTGCTTTGGATTTGTTTAGAAATTAGGAATTAGAAATTAGAAATTCCTTGTGCTATGCACAAGGCATGGCCTTACTTTCCTCATGAAGTAGAGCAAAAGCTCACTTCATGGTCTTCAGATTTCAAAGTGCAAATATAATTATTAGTATTTGGAAATTGGCGGCTCGTGACGAAAAAATATCCAGTCACCAACCGCCACTTTCCAAGTACCAATGGGGTGGAACGTAATAAATTCTTTCGAATTTAAACGTTCCTACAACGTTGAAATTGCAAAGCAATTTCTTTCGTTGTGGACCCGGAGGGAGTCGAACCCTCTGCCTCGTCATTGCAAATGACGCGTTCAAACCGGGTAAACTTCGGGCCCTTAATCCCTAATCTTCCCTATCTCCCTAATATTAATTTTCAAATGTGCAATAAAAAATCCCGCTTTAAGGCGGGATTACCTAATGATCCTAATCTTTCCCTAATTTAGCCACAGAATTCCTGTGGGTTATAGATTAATATTAATTTTCGGATTCTCATTAAGTAAACGGCCTTAAAAAGGTAAAAGGAATTATATTACAAAATATCGAACTCCGTCAACAGGTAAAAAATCCATTCTGTGGGCGCGCAAGGAATCGAACCCTTCGACTTCGCTCAGGGCAAGCCTTACACCTCTTACTTTTGAGTGGGCACGGATAGAATCGAACTATCTACTTCTTACTTATCAGGTAAGCGTTCTACCAGTGAACTACGTGCCCCCGTTTGCAATTTTTGTTATGTCAAACTTCGTTTGTCATCAGGTAAGCGTTCTAACCGGTGAACTAACCACCCGAGTACGATTAATTTACCACAATTTGACATCGAACTCAATTAATCCTATAATTTACTACGAGTTTTTTATGCACGAACTTGACCCTACAGAAATATCGAAAGAAGTGATTCCAGACCAACCAGAACCCGGTGAAGGAAAATCGGCTGCCATAGTTGCTGTGAGTGCTTTTCTTACGTTTCTCTGCGTTGGGAGTACAGCCACCTACTGGATATATACCCACCCAAAAGAGACACAAGATTTTATTGATAAACTAGCAGAAATTCTCCGGCGGTAGCCATAACCAACGAGTTTGTTTCCCTCTTCTTTCTCCAACCCCCTGATATATAATAAATTACTGTGGAAGGATTAATAACTCTTTCTCTTAAACTACCTCGAAATATCGAGGTCACTCCTGAGGCGGCAAAAACATTTCTTGCCGCTTTAACCCAAATTAATTATGCATCAACATTGGATAAACTTCTCGGCAAAAAACCACCTGCTTTTGCTCTTGAGATTGCATTAGTTAACCAGCAAATCAGGTTTCTTGTTACATGCCATGCGTCATTAGTATCTTTTATTGAGACTCAGATCCGCTCAAACTATCCTTTGGTAATAATTGAAAAAATTGAAGACCCGCTTCGCCAAAGCTTCAGCGAGGCGAGCCCGCTCCGACTCGGTCGAATCGAGGCGAGCCCTCTGGAGAATCAAGATATCAAAGTGTTTTTTCTAAAACTTGCCAAGGGAAGTTTTTACTCCATCCAAACTTACTCTAATTTCCAGGACGTTGATCCTCTATCATCCATTCTTTCTGTCCTTTCAAAAGGAGATCCGGATGAAGTGGTTCTCATCCAAATCGCATTGGAGTCAATAACACCCAACTGGCAGACCCAAGGACAAGTTTTCTCTGATAAAGGTGCTAAAAACGCCGATGGAACTTTTTCCCAAAGGACGGACGCAAATATCATTAAAGAAAAAATTTCTTACCCAGGTTTCAGAACTACTTTAAGGATAGCCGGCAATACAAATAAAACCCTGAAAGGTATTGCAGACGCCTTCGGAGTCTTTGCCAGATCAGATGCAAATTCTTTTTCTGTCAAATCCCCTAACCGTTTTAACAAAACCTCGGAAACTAAAGCTCTAAGGGCAAGGCGTGTTTCCGATAAACAAATTTTAAATATCATTGAGCTGGCAACTTTATGGCATTTGCCTTCGGAAAAAATCAAAGTTCCGGGAATTACCTGGGGGACATCGGTTCTTACAGAGCCCCCCGAAAAACTCCCTGTTTCTGAAGGGCTTACTGACGAGGAAAAAAGAAAAATCAATTTTTTTGCTAAGACTCCTTTTAAAAATAAAGAAAGCATCTTCGGCATAAAAGAATCTGACAGACTTCGCCATATCTGGACCGTCGGAAAAACGGGAACCGGTAAATCAACAATGATTGCCAATATGGCAATTGATGACTTTAAAAAAGGCAGAGGTGTTGCCGTAATTGACCCGCATGGGGACCTTTGCGACGATATCTTAAACTATATTCCGGCTTCAAGAATCAACGATACCATTTACTTTAACCCGGCCGACCGTGACTTCCCCATTGTTTTAAATCCCCTGGAAGTCACAAATCGCGAGGAAGCAGAACTCGTCGCCTCGGGTTTAATGAGTATATTTACAAAAGTCTGGGCAAACGTCTGGTCTGCCCGAATGGAATACATTTTAAGAAATTCATTTTTAACGCTGACCGAAATCCCCAATTCAACTTTGGCAGACGTTTTAAAAATGCTTGCAAACCAGTCTTTCAGAAATAAAATCGTTGCCAGACTAACCGATCCGTCACTAGTTCATTTCTGGAAAGAAGAATTCGACAAAATGCCCATGGCCCTTCAAAAAGAAGCAATAGCTCCCATCCAAAATAAAGTCGGACAGTTCGTGACTTCTCCTTTGATACGCAGAATAATCGGCGCACCCAAGTCAACCATTTCTATTGATGAAATAATTAACGGCAAAAAAATTCTCATCGCAAACCTTTCCCAAGGTCGCCTTGGCGAAGACAACTCAAGTCTTCTTGGTGCAATGCTTATTACAAAGTTTCAATTGGCATCAATGCACCGTGTCGATATTCCCAAAGAGACCCGGGTCCCTTTTTATTTATATGTTGATGAATTTCAGAATTTTGCAACCGATTCATTTATAAAAATTTTGTCCGAGGCAAGAAAATTCGGCCTGGCGTTAACTTTAGCAAACCAATACATGGCACAAATTCCCGAATATGTCCAAAAAGCAATTTTGGGAAATGCCGGAACTTTAATTTCTTTTGCCGTTGGGGCGGAAGACGCAAACGTAATTTTTAAAGAGTTTGCCGAGGTGTTCTCGCAAAACGATCTGGTGAACTTGCAAAATTTCCAAATCGCGCTAAAACTAACAATAGATGGACATACGACAAGGCCATTCTTGGCCAATACTCTTCCCCTTCCGGTTTCCCGAAATCAGAATAAAGATAAAGTTATCCGGGTATCAAGGGAAAGATATGCCAAGAAAGTGAAATCAGATTCCGAACCTGCCCAAAATGAGTCTTCAGGGACAATATTTGAGGGCAAGATTGAAGACGAAAATTAGCTTCAGTTTACCGTGAAAACTTCGTGAAAACGTACTCTCCAAGTTTATTGTACCACCGGTACAATCTAATTTTGTATTGGCGCACTCAGAAATTTTCGATTTCAAATCCCGTGTGTTTTTTGATTTGCAATTATCGAGTGAATTCAAAGTATTGCAAAAACTCGCCCCTCAAAGTGTTTTGAATGTAATATTTACTCGCACAAGAGCACGGGGGGCTTGACAAATAGCACTTACTGTGTTATAGTGCCAATACTCTAGGATACATTCTTAGGGTAAATGCTTTAGAGGTGAAGTAATTTAAGTTAATCAAAAATTTTGATTAACCGTTAACGGTTTGTATTAAAGCCGTGGCCTCTAAAGCCGCGGCTTTTTTGTGTTCCTTAATAAATAAAAATAGTACACAACCCTCCGACCAATCTTGGCAGGAGGCGTATACGAATAGTATTGAAAAGCCAAGTGCGAAGATAAGGAGGGTGTCGCACATTAACAAATTATTGCTGGAAGCTTTGTGGGAGTAAGTACTCGCTTTGCGAGCAAGAATAGTGATCTGTTAATCGGTTAATTAGGAGCACAAAAATCTAAATATTACTTAATCTCTTAGTTAACTTAATTAACTTATTTAACTTTATTTGCTTCTACACCGCTTTCAGCAATTTTGAAAGTCGGCCTCACTCCAGCCGTAGAGCGGAGAATATCGATAGGAGGTGTTCATAATGAACGCCAACCGTATTAAAAAGTGGCTGGTCGCCACTCTAATCCTGACCGTTATGCTGGCCGGCACTATGTCGGATTCAGCGTCCGCCAAGGGCGGGGGTTACATTTTTCAGATCGATGGCAACGCAAACTGCCAAGGCTGGGATTCCTGGGTTTCCAAGTTAAGCCCTTCTGGGGCTTCAATACACTGGAATCACCAGTCGGGAAGCTGGCAGGGCGGCCAGAAACAGGCAGTCGTCAATGCGACGGCTAAATGGTCGAATCCGACTCACGTCGAAAAAGATCAGCTGAAAATTCAGCGCCCTGATTGCCCTGATCCAACTCCCGTCCCCAACCCGACCCCTGTTCCGACCGGCACCCCCGTCCCCCCCGTCTATGTGAAGTCCGACAAGGACGTCACAAAAATCGTTGCCCCCAAGCGGGCAACGTACTACCCGAGCGGTAGTGGCGGGCTCACGATCACGTGGCTTGGGACCCTCGAGAAGGTGCGAATCTGCACCAAAGGGATGCATTGCATCCCCCTCGAACCCCCAGCGGTATGGGTCAACAAGGACAACCACCACATCGGGTGGCTATATCTTGGGTTCGTCCTTGAACCCGGTACCTACACGATCTATGGCCACGGGCCTGATGGCTCAACAGGAAATGACGCGAACATTGTTGTTCGTGTCAAATAAATAGAGCCTTATGGGGCGGTCAGCACCCCGAATTGCGTTGGAAACGCAGCTCGGAAGGGTACCGCCCCCTTCTCCCCTCTTTGTTTACCAAGCTTAGCTTGGTGGGAGACTCATCTTCGGATGAGAAAAACAAAGAATAAAATCAGGTACCGACTGGTACCTGAAAATGCGGAAATATCCGTTGAGTGAGGCAAAATTGCCCTCGAGATTGCGAAAGCATCTTGCTGGCGGATTGCCACACAATAATACGGATCAGGGAGATCGAAAAGAAAAGGAATTGGGGATTTGAACGTTGCGTTCAAATCATTATTTTATTTTGCAATTATTATTGCAACCTAAAACCCCCTTTCCACTATCTATCTTTTCTTTCTCCCCCGCACCACTTGATTCTCAATTAATTTTGAGGGTCAATAATGCGGAATTAGCACATTAAAAATTTGTGTGTTAGGAATCCTTTCTCGCCTCTTGCGAGGAAAAAGAGGGAGAAGAAAAAACTTTTCCCCCCCTCTCTCCTCGTATGAGGAAAAAATCTTTTTCAAAAGGAGTAAAGGCAATGAACGATAGACCGGTTCGGAAACCCGACAGTGTCGGGTACAAGATTTTTTGTATTTTCCTTGGGCTAGGGATTTTAGTTTCATTCCTTAGCTGGAAATCGTGGGCTGCTTATGTGCTGCCATTTTTTACTACCAACGCATGGCGATCTATAAGCGTGCCCGTAGTCATTATTATCCTCATTGCTCTTTTTCTTATGAGCACGAGGAAGAAAAGTTTGTAATATTTATAGTGCCCCTGAGGTCCAAAGGACCTTAGGAGGAACCTGACTTCAGGGGCACAACCCGAGTCATACTCGGCTTACGTCAAGCTTGACTTGGGACAGCGGCTGTCCCGATTTTATCGGGACAAAGGATTTATTAAGAATATGGGGATGGGAAGTTTGGGCACAAGCGCCTGAACAAATTATTTTGTAGCTTCTGCTACACAATAACCACTCATCTTTTTTCCATAATCTTTTAAATCCGCCGCACAACTTACGGATTGAAATACTTTCGATCCGTAACAGTGCGGAGCGTCTAACGCACCAGCCGAGTTTGACTCGGCGGTTCTTTAAAAATGCTAAAATAAATATAGAAAGGATATAACTTATTTTTGTATCCGGAAGCGTGGGGGTGAACTAAAAATCCTCTAAAGCAACTTTGCCGCCCCGAGGTTAAATTCGGGGAAGCGAAGTCGGGATGTTTGCCCCCACACTTTCGGATATTAATTTCTACCACTAAAAAACCCACCTTAAACGGTGGGTTTTTTTATGACATTTATAATTTAGGTTGGCCTCCAAAATATGGTCGGAAACGCCCACTATCGCAGAAGGCGCGAGTCCAGTTTAGTTTATCAGCAAACTGCGACCTGAAAACTGAGGGGTAATCTCCGATTTAATCGGAGTTCACACTCCTTAGAAAGGAGGTGATCCATCCGCTCCTTCCAGAACGGATACCTTGTTACGACTTAATTCTTGTCGCTGGTTTCACCTTGCCCCGGAACATCCGGGATTCGGGTGCCCCCAACTTCACTAACTTGACGGATTGCGCTTCATTAAGGCTATTGCGCGTTCCCACTAAGCGAGCGGTTTTTCCGCACTTAGCGAGCCGTAATGTTTATTCATTCCAAATCTTAAGTTGGTTATGTAGTTCAGTTCTTCAGAAGTTAGTTTACGTTTATCTTGTCTACCTTTAACTAATTTTGCAATTTCTTCAAAAACTGCAAACGACTTAGATTTAATGCCTTTCAATTTGTTTTTTTGAAAAAATGGAATAAGTACTTTATATATGTCATCTCTTTTCGAAATTTCAAAGACATATGCCGGTAACTTTCCCTTTACATTAGACTTTTGGTAAACACTTCCAACTTTGAAAAACTTTTTAATTTCTTCAAGAAGAGGTCTATTCCCTATTGCCTGAGCTATAAAAAATCGAAATTCAATCCGATTATCGCGTCTCAAGCATACTAAGAAACATCCTTCCCCTTCAGTAAGACCAACTATATAATCTGGAGTTAATAACATTTACGTTTTTCCCTTCAGTAATTGTAATTTCAGATTACAAATATAACCCGAAAATGTCAAGCAAGTCAGACTTGCTCAATTACCTATTATGGAAAAGCTGACTTCCTTACAGGCAATTACCTCAATCCTGTAAGGATCTCCATGGGTCATCATACTTTCTGTTCCAAACATGAATAGTAAGATTTGTAAAAACGACTTCCTTCTGACCGCCCAACAGAAGTCGTCTATCTTTTTGTATTCTATCCCTGTTCTTTGCCTCAAGCCCTCCACCCTAGTCAGTTACCCGACTAGGACTGCTTATATATTTTTTTGGCTACTCCATTAGACAATTAAAGTTATACAACAAAGA
>Ga0209518_1001489_pt1 | contig 24862 bp, 17 predicted proteins | sample RifGroB1_FD_183993 | JGI IMG/M metagenome (GOLD analysis project Ga0209518, IMG submission 183993) | Groundwater microbial communities from Rifle, Colorado, USA - Groundwater B1 (SPAdes) (version 2) | ecosystem: Environmental > Aquatic > Deep subsurface > Groundwater | place: Rifle, Colorado...
CCGGATATTTTTGCAACACCTCGCCAGTCACAAATAGAGTGGCTGGAATATTGTATTTTTTAAAGATGTTTAGAATTTTATCTAAACTTTCTACGCCCCGGAAGCCGCTGCCGAGGTCCTGTTCAACATCAATAGAAGCAAAACATACTTTAGAGGGCATGGAAATAATCAATGGTTTTTTGCAGGCTTTCTGCTAAACAAATCGGCTGATAGTTGATGGTTTTTTTGATTTTAGAAAGATCCGGCTGGCGATCGCGCATATCTTCGAAGTTTGCACCGTAGACCTGAGCATAGGTAATCAATTTGATTTTTGAGCTACTTTTGGGCACCAATTGAATGATTTTTTGCGCTAACTCTTTGATGCTGATTTTTTCATCCGAACCTACGTTGAAAATCTGGCCGTATGATTTTTCCTTGTTCCCCATCAGCTCAATTAAAGCATTGACCACGCTACCCACATAGCCAAAACATCTGGTTTGATCTCCGTCACCATAAACCTCAAGAGGTTCGTTAGTTAAGGCCTGCTTAATGAAACGGGGTACCACCATGCCATAGGATCCGGATTGCCTGGGACCTATGACGTTAAAAAGGCGTACAATCACCACTGGCAACCCTTTCTCTCTGAAATAAGCTAGACCCAAAAACTCGTCGCTACCCTTTGACAAGCCGTATCCCCAGCGGTCGTGATAAGCCGATCCGTAAATTCTATCATCTTCTTCTTTGAAGGGAAGTTTTTCATTTTTGCCGTATACCTCCGAGGAGGAGGTAATCAGAACCGGGATCTTGCGGATATCGGCCGCTTCCAAAACGTTTTTCGTGCCGTCGATGTTGACCAAAAAAGATTCCAGCGGCTTTTCAATAATGGTTTTGACTCCCACCGCCGCCGCCAGGTGGTAAATTTCATCAACTTTCGCTACGGTTTGCACTACTAAGTCTCTGTCTAAAACCGAACCCTTGATAAAATGAAATTTCGGATTATTCTCTAATTGTTTGATATTTTCCGAACTGCCGGTGGATAAATTATCGATCACAAAAACCTCCTCGCCCCTTTGTAAGAGTTTTTCTGTTAAATGTGAGCCGATGAAGCCGGCCCCGCCGGTAATTAATATTTTTTTGTTACTTGGCATTATTTTATCCCCATCTCTTTTTTATAAACAGGCAACCATTGGGGTAAATCCGTGGTTGGCTCCCAATTTAATAGCTTTTTAGCCAAACTGTTACCGCATAAGTTTCTGACCGGCTCAATTCTTGGCGCAATATTGGTCGTTGGTCCGCCAAACATCTTGGCAATTTCATTAACGCTGTATTCTGTACTTTGGCCCGTATTAATGGCCCAGCCATCTACAATGTCGCTTTCAGCCGCTAAAATATTAGCTCTGACTATATCGCCGACAAAAGTATAAGTTCGCAAATGTGTGCCATCGCCAGTAATAGTCATTGGCTCACCTTTTTGTCTTTGATGACCGAAAATACTGATAACGGAAGCATAGGCCCCTTCAGTGACCATCCTTTGGCCATAAACATTAAAATATCTCAAGCAAACAGTGGGCAGTTTATATAAATAACTGAAGACCCGGCAATATTGCTCGCCGATATATTTCTGTAATCCGTAAGGACTGGTTGGTTCAGCAACCATATCTTCCAATAAGGGCATGACGTCCTGATCGCCGTAAATTGAAGAAGAAGAAGCATAAACCACTTTCTTCACTTTCGCGTCTCTAGAGGCCACTAAAACATTAAGAGTTGCATTAACGTTATTGTCATTATAGGTTATCGGATCTTTTATTGATGGCTCTACTCTGGCCAGCGCTGCTTCATGAAAAACAAAATCAACGCCCTGAAAAATGGGCTTGATTTTATCCAGTTCTCTCAAGTCCACTTCGAAAAATTTGGCACGGGGATTGATATTTTCTTTCTTCCCGGTGCTTAAATTATCGATAATCAAAACGTCGTGCCCCTTCTCGATAAGAGCATCAACGAGATTAGAACCGATAAAGCCGGCTCCGCCAGTGACTAGGATCTTTGCCATACCCGGTAGTAGAAATTCGACAGTTGTTTAACTCGGTCAAACTATCTGTCGTCTCTAATTAATAATTATGTTTGTTAGTGTTTTATGCCCCTGCAGTTTTGCTCACAACTCAAGAGTTGTCGAATTTTCACTACCGGGCATAATAATAAATTAAAAACCCGGCCTCATGCCTTTTTTCTCCGGATCGTCAATGCCCTGCATAGTCATCAAGGCGTTATTGATTTCTTCAGCCGCCTTGTGGAGTTTTAAATCAACGCCTTTGGCGTTAGCTAATTGAATAATAGCCTTGGTGTCTTTGGGCAAGCATTTGCCGCCGTAACCTCTCGCTCCTTTGTGAAAAACATTAAGGTGGGTTCGGCCGATTCTTTTATCGGCAGCCGCCGCTTCCACCATCCGGTCGTAATCAATCCCGACGGCTTGGCATAAATCGTACATTTGATTGGCAAAGCTGACTTTGACCGAAAACCAGGTATTGCCGAAATATTTTACCATTTCCGCTTCGGTTGACGGCAACATTCTCTCAAAAGGAGCCAACGGCAACAATTGCATCACGTCTCCAGCCACCGTATGGCTTTTTTCGGTGTAACCGACGATTTGCCTATCGGGATAAAGCATGTCCTGATCAGCTGTCTCTTCAGTCAAAAACTCCGGATTCATCAGAATCTGGTGTTGGGGATATTTTTGTTGAAGCATTTCTGTGGTACCGGGCAAAACCGTGGACTTAATCACCACTATTTTTTCGCCCCGAAGCATGTCCAAGGTTTCTTCAACGTAAGACAGATCAAACCCTTTGCCGTCTTTTTGGTAGGGCGTAGGCACGCACACAAAAATAATCTCCGCCTTATTGATATCATCGGGAGACCCCAATCCCTTACCCTTGTCGTATAAAAAAATCTCTAGCCCCTGCTTTTTCTCCAAGTACCGCTGCATTGACCCTCCCACCATTCCGACACCGACAACGCCTATCTTGGTAAATCGCTTAAACATGTGAAGTTGATTATTAATTATTATAAAAACTCTATATCCTATTATAGATGTATTTATCTTCAAAAGTCAACCCTTAAGTGCGGAACGCTCTCGCTTGACACAGAAGAAAAATCTTGTTATAGTTTTATATCGCACCTTACCAAAATTTGGAAGAAAGATCGGAGGAAAAATGGGCTCAATGAGGATTATCCAGGTTGGCAACGGCAATGTGGCCAAAATGCATCGAGAGTGTTTTGCCGAAAAGGCAACGGTCATAGCGGTTATCGAAATAAACCTCGTTAAACGAAAGCAGGCGGAAGAAGAAGGTTTCCCCGCCTTTTCGGACATTGCTTCTTTGCCGCTTGGGTTGTTAAAAGAAGTTGACCTTTGGGACATTTGCGTCCCGGATGAAAGCCATTATCCGATGATGAAAAAACTGCTACAAATGGGGTTTGAAAAAATATTGGTTGAAAAACCAATATGCCAACCGAGCCAAATTCCGGAGATGAGAAAACTGTTGAAAAGGTTCTCGAACGCAAAAATTTGCACGGAAGACACCTATGCTTCTTCATTGGTGGTTGAAATAATCCGGAAAATATGCGAAAAGTACCAAGTATTCCATCCCAGTATCGTAATGGAACAATCTAAAAACCGGATGCAAGATATCGTCAATGGACGATTTATCGACGAAGAGCTTGGCGTCTTTGCCCTGGAGGTCCCCCACAGCCTTACGGCCATTACTGCCACCGGCGATAAAAGATCGCCGGCAGTAATACAAAACGTCTCATTGGAGGATATGAAATTGCCTTCCGGAAAAATACTTCCGCGGCAAGGCAAAGGACGCATCGTTTACAGAACAGAAGACGACTGCGAAGTAACAATTCTTTCCGCCATGGACGGAGATATTCTTCACCCTTTGCAGGAAACTTATACCCCAACCACCATTCCGTTCGGCGATCCTACAAGATACCGCATAATGGTTCTAGAAGACGGTCCTTATAAAATCATCGGCCAGTTTGAGCCGATTCCCGGTTGGCCAAGATACAAAGGACAAGTGCTTATTTATAAAGATGGCGTCATGATAAACAGGATAGAAGTGGAAGACAAGCCGATGAACCGACATATCGCCAAAGCTATCCGTTATTTTGAAGGAGAAGAAAAAAATCCTGCTCCGCCGTTAGAAGCTCTTTCATTGGTTATTTTTTTAAGCGAAGCTATAAAAAGGCTGGGGCCTTAAACCCCAGCCTTTTAATTTAGACGATTTTCTTTTAAAATAAAACTATATGTGGCTTATCTTAGGACTTCTTAGCGGGCTTTTCTTTGCCCTACAAAACACAGTAAGTAAAAAAGCTCTGGAGGGTGTTAATTATTATCTAGTTGCTTTCGCTTACGCCGCCTTTTCTCTCCCCTATTTTCTTATCGCTCTTTTCTGGTTTGATTTGGCGCCGCTCAATTTTACTTTCTGGTGGTCAGCTCTTACAACTTCGGTGCTGAATGTTATTGCCTTGGTTTTATTAATGAAAGCACTATATATCGGAGAGCTTTCTTTGACCATGCCTTTTCTTTCTTTTACTCCGGTATTTTTAATTCTTACATCTAATTTAATGCTCGGCGAATTTCCTGATTTAATCGGTGTCTTAGGAGTCCTTTTAATCGTTTGCGGAACTTATTTCTTGGAAATGAGAAAAAGTGAAGGCGCCTTCGGCCCCTTTAAGGCTTTCATCAAAAATAAAGGTGGACAGTTAGTTCTCTTAGTAGCTTTTATTTATGCTATTACTTCTAATCTTGATAAGATTGCTGTTCAAAACTCCAACCCCATTACTAGAAATATTATAGTTCTGTCGTTAATGGCATTAATGCTTCTCCCCCTGATTTGGTATAAATCTACTCAAAAACTAATTGAGATAAAGTCTAAATATAAACTTCTCTTAATAGCCGGCTTTTTCGCCGCCCTGACCCTGTTTCTCCAAATGATCGCTTTGACTCTAACAATAGTGCCCTACGTCATCTCCCTTAAAAGAACCAGCGCTCTCTTCAGTGTTATCCTAGGGTTTATCGCCTTCAAGGAACGTAACATTAAACCCAAACTCCTGGGTTCGATCTTAATGGTTTTAGGAGTGTTATTAATTGCTCTTTCTTGACTCAATGAAAAAGCCCTCGGTCTATAGAAGATCGAGGGCTTTCTTTATTTTCTGGAGTTCGACCGGGTCAAGAAGCATCTTTGCAATCTTTTGACGCAAAGCGCCGGCTATCAGGTCTTTCGGCATGTGCGGCGGTTCAAAAACCATCACATCGCTGTTCGGAGCCCAACCGATATCGCTGACCTGGACAGAAATATTATGGATAGCGATCTTGCTTTCCGGACGGCTGAAGAACTTCAGGGCCTCGTTTAGACTACGCGGCGCATGGGTCGGGCATGTCACACTAACCACCTTTTCTATCCCGGCGTCTTCGAATGCCTTGCCGGCAAAAGCGACCTCTTGAGCCGTGCTCAAAGACGACCTGTCCAGCACTAAAATTTGCTTTATCCTTTCTTTAGCTTTTTTCAAATCAATACCCCGGAATTCGGCGAATTCGGATAACCTGTGGAAATTATCCAGAATATACTGGCGGTTGAATTCCGATTCCATTTCCCCGTTTGGCCCGGAGCGCAGTCCGCAGCCCAGGAAAACAATCTCTGCCTCTTCCTGAAGTACTACCAGCACGGCTTTTGGAAAATGACCCAGCAAATCAGGGGGTATTCCCCACATCTGTTCCGCCCAGTTAGGAACCCGCAGATAGCGACTGTGAATCAAGATACCTGTTCTTTTTTTCATCCGATCCTCCTTGTTTTCTCATGAAAAGAACCATATAATGAAAACAGTTTATCATAAGATATTCTATGGAAATTGTCAAGAAGACAAAAATCCTCTTCCTGGTAACCCAGTCGGAAATGGGCGGAGCCCAGCGCTATATTTACGAAGTAGCGCGGCTTTTGGATAAAAACCGGTACGAAGTATTGGTGGCGGCGGGCGAAGGCGACGGCGAGTTATCCCGAAAGCTTGAAACTATAGAAATTGGCTCTCGACAATTGAAACAGATGAGAAGAACTCCCTGGCCGTGGCAGATGACAAAAGCTGTCTGGGAAATCCGCAATCTCCTCAAAAAAGAAAAACCCGATGTCCTATTTTTATGTTCTACTACCGCCGGCCTTATCGGCTCCATCGCCAATCGGATTGACAGAGGTTCAGCCTCTGTCATTTACCGCATCGGCGGATGGGCCTTCAGAGACCCGCGGGCTTTCTGGAAAAATTGGCTGATAATTTTGGCGGAAAAACTGACGGCTCCCCTGAAAGATTCGGTTATCGTCAATTCGGAGATTGACCGAAAATTGGCTCTCAAATATAAAATCTTCCCAGAGAGAAAATTGGTCAAAATTTACAACGGCATTGATATTAATTCTCTCAACTTCCTCTCCCGCGAAGAAGCGCGACAGAAATTAAAGCTCTTTCCTCCAGACACCGGAAAGATTATCGGCACAGTAGCTAACTTTTACAAAACTAAGGGGCTGGAATATTTAATCGAGGCGGCCCAACAAGTAACTGCGCAATTTGTGATAATCGGCGACGGCCGGCTGAGGCCGGAATTAGAAAACTTAATAAAACAATATAAACTCAAAAAAAAGGTTTTCCTTGCCGGCCGAATTCCCGATGCTTATAAGTATCTCAAGGCTTTCGATGTTTTTGTCCTGCCTTCCCTTAAAGAAGGTTTCCCCTGGATAATTTTAGAAGCGATAGCGGCCCAAATACCGGTTGTCGCTACAAAAGTTGGTGCTTTACCCGAAATTCTTAACGAACAATTTTTAGCGGAACCGAAAAATACGGAGGCTTTGGTAAAAAAAATCGGCTGGATGTTGGAACACCCAACCAGAACAGAACTTAAGCCAGAATTTACTTCCCAGAAAATGATTAAAGAAACCGAAAGGGTCTTATTTTCCTAAAAGTCCATTTAATTTAGCTCTCGTGGCGCTGGCAATAAAGCCAGTGCCTTTTGTTAAACCCGAGGGAACCAAAATCTCTGAGGCGTACTTTTCCTGGAATTTAATGACAGCTGCCCTGGTCAAAGAACCAAAATAGGTAGTTTCCTTACCAGCAGAACCTTCGCCGGTAAGTGTAATTTTGGTGTCAGCTGATGAATTCAAGATAATTTGCAAACATTTGACGTCATTGCCCGACATGCCCTGTTTTAAATTGCGGGCAAAAGAAGTAATAGTGCACTCAACCTTTACTTCAGTCCCCAGTCCCGCTAATTGTTCTTGCAGAACGGCGACCTGGACCAAAATTTCGGCAATCTTGGCTTGAATTTCATCAACGGTCATTTCGGCAACAGGTTTTTCAACGGGAGGAGTAACCTCTTCCGTGACAATCGGAGGCGTTGATGTCGGTTCTTGTACGACAGGCACTTCTACGGGTGGTAACGATTCTTGCAAAGTGCAAACTTCAGTAAAGTTCAAGGAAGCTGAACCTTCTCCCCGGTCGTTGAAGGCAGACACTCTTCTGCCGGAATAGCAGGTGTTGGACTGAAGCCCTGTTTCATCGATATAGGAAAGGTCTGTTTGTAAAACTTCTGCCTTTGTTTTCAAAGAGGAATCTTTAATTCTGAAACCAAATTCGTTGTTAGCCGAGTCTAAAAAATTCCAGCGGATAGTAGAAGTAGAAATAGCTTCCCCAAACCGGGCTAGAGGAGCTTGAGGAACATCGGGAATGGAAGCTTCCGTTGAAATAGTTCTCTCAACTCCTGTAATCATTTTATCGGAGTTGATGGTCGCCTGGGGCCTTATAGTTTTACCGGAAGTCACGGCAGAAGCGATGTCAACCAAAACAAAAATTCTCAATTGGGACGAGACGGCCGGAATTTCGGTGTCCCAAAAAGGATAGATGGACTCCCTGGCTATTTCTTTTTCATCACCGTCCCAGCCCGAAGAACTCCCGTCTTCAAAAATATATATGCCCGAAATATCCGACTGTTGGGCATCGCCCAAATTTAAAATTTTAATTGAAGTTAATTTTTCGGGCAATGTTAAATCTAAAATTAAAACCCTGGTTGTCCCGGACGGCACGGCATAAGTTGACTGATTATTGACTGTAATATCGCCCGTAGCTCCATTAACCAATAACGGGGCTAAAAAAAACAATAAAATAGCGATTATTTTTCTCATTATTCAATTATAACAATAAGTTTCGTAAAACAAAAGCCCCCGAGCATTATGCTCGAGGGCTCTTGTATTCTCCCGCGCTTGTCCACAAGTACAAACGTGGAAGTTTCCGAACTAGAGTTACTTGGCGAGAGAAAGAACCGTGGTAGGAAGACCTGAAACTTTGTAGTCGTTCGTCCAATCGGCAGTGTGCAAAGTGTGGGAAGCAACAGATCTGTCTGTCCAAATGAAGGCTAGGGTGGTGGTAGAGAACACATCTAAAGCGTCGTTGACTGACTTATCTTCCGAGGTGAATATAGTCGCGTTCCTGCTCGCTAGGCCGTAATCACTGGTTGTAGCAGTAGTGCTTAAATCAGGAACCTTGACCAAGACGGTATCGCCGGTTATCGGCGCATTTATAATTGTACCTCTTAATTCATAGGTCCTGGTTTCTCCCGCAGCGATTACCTCTTCTGTTCCGGCTACGAATATGACATTCTGGCCAGTACCGGTGTTTGCGTTAGTTCTGATGAAAACGCCTGGATTGGTAGCCAGGGCCGTGCCGTCATAAGCAGAAGTGGTAGCGGTAACCTGAACATTATCAGTCATGTTCCAAACCTTAAAGGCGTCAATCAACTTTTGTCCGGTATCCGGGGTAAGTGTGCGATAGCCATGAACTCCGGTGACAGGGACAGTATCAACAGTCGAGGTAGCACCTATGGTGTAGGTAACGCCGCTGCTATAAGCTAAGTTGCCAGAGAAGTTGAAGACAATCCTTCTCCATCCAACAGCGCCTTTGCTATCAGCTGTTACTGTCCAGCGGTAGAAAACTTTCTCACCAGGGGTTAAAACACTTGTAGGCAAAGTGGCCGCGGCCAGAGTAGGTTTGGACTGTCTGATGTACTGCGGATTTCCAGCAAGATCAACATTTACCGTGTCGCCTGAAGTGCCATTAACGGTAATGGTGTCGTTCCCGGAACTTACACCCTGAGGATCAATCGTATCAACGCTTATAATCGGGGCATCGCCACTTGTAGCGCCATACCCGTCGGCGGTCTTAACGCCGTTAAGGTTGGCTTTGACTGTTAAGGTTTTTGTCACACCCTTAGGTACTCTCCAGTAAGAACCGGATACAAAACTAAAGGTGGATGAACCGTTAACAATGTCTTGGGCCGAACCTAACTGGGTCGTACCGTCCCAAAGAGTAATAGCGGCAAAGTCAGCATCAGCGCCACCGCTTCGCGACACAGAAATTGACTTGATGTCCATGTCTTCCCTGACGGCTGTAAAGTCAACCTTGTGTAAGACAACATTGGTTAAACCTGCTCCTTCTGAACCAACAGCGAGAATAGCCGTTGCGGGTATCCCAGCGTTGTTGGCCACAGTCAAGGTGCCAGCTGAAGCTAAAGTCACTTCGTAGAGGTTAGTTGCGGAATTGGCATAATCAGAGTTAATGCCTGTCGCCGTCAAAGGACCTGTCGTGAAGGTCTCGGTAATGTCGCTGTTGGATAAAAGTCCAACCGTAGCGATGTCGTCAGTCGAGCTGACGCCGATAGCTAGCTTGTTGGCGGCTGTCCCCGTGCTTAACAAATCACCCTTGATGGTAATTGTTTTTTGCTGACCCTTGGTTAGGGTAATTCCGGCGGAATTCAAGAAATCGGAAGCTGAAAACTCCAGATAGCTGTGTTTGACTTCGGTGGCAGCAGTGCCTGCGGTCAAGTTCTTTTCGGTAGTCAATCTGGTGGCTCCGTCGAACAAAGCAATGTTTCCGACATCAGTGGAAGAGCCATAAAAAGAAGTGCTTGTCCATAATTTGACATAGGTTATCCTGACATCTTCCGCGGTGCCGCCAGTGAAAACTAAACCAGCAAGCGGAATGTCAGCGGCTCCAATAATCAAGGTCTGGTCGCCAGGAGTGGCGGCTACAGCTACGGTTATTGAACCTGCGTCAACAGTCATGGTATTGCCCGTGGCTGACCCTGATTCAGGAATATCAGCCGAAGATGAAATTCCGGTCGCGGTCTCATCAGCGGTTCCGGCATGCGTCCAATGCCAAGTTCCTGCCCCTGCAGTGCTTGGAATGTCAGCCACCAAAGTCAAGGTTACTGTTTCTGAAGCAGGAACCGTTAAACTTCCGCTGAAAGCGGCGGTAGCTGAAGGATTTGCAACCGTCGTACCATACTGCGTACCATCGGCTTTCATAAGTTTGGCATTGGTCGTGGTACCTGTCGAACCGCAAGCGGTACTACCGCTCGCAATATAGCAGCGAAGGGTAATGGCGGTAACGGAAACGTCTTCTCCGGAACCTGCGGTCAAATTAATCTTCAATAACTCTTTTCCAGTTGAGCCCTTGACATAGGTCTGGGCAGCTGGGGTTAAAGACGATTTGGAAATCGTCAGAGAACCATAAGCCCCGACTATGTGGGCATTAGTGTAGGCCGCAGCTGCGCCTGTCACAGTGGCAGCAGTGGAAACCAAATCATACTTTGACTCCAAGCCGTCAAATTTCACATCGGCTTGAGCGTTAATGTAAAGCCCAACGGTATTGCCCGTAGTAGCTCCGGAAGGAATATCTGCTTTTACCGAAATGGTCTTGTTGGAAGATTTGGCCACGTCAAATAAGCCGGATGCGTCATAGCCGATCGTGTTGGCTCCGAATGTTACATAAGAGCCGACGACTGAAGCAGCGCTGCCAATTTGAGTGGTTCCATCCCAAAGAGTGACGTTGGAGATATCGGTAACTGAACCTGTACCTTCAAGTTTCAGTTTCAACTCGGTAAGTCTGACGCCTTCTGTTGAACCGGCTGAAAACTTGAAAGCAGAAATTAATCTGTTTGAAGTTCCCTTGACATAAGTCTGGACAGCAGGATTTAAAGAAGCATCCACGGCAACAGTTACAGCGCCCTGATTTATGGTCATGGTGTTGCCAGTCGCCCTAATAAATGCATCTTGGTCAGATTGGGCAGCGATGGCTGATCCGCCAGAATTATCGCCGTAAGATGTAATGTCGGTGTATTGGGTAATCTCAAAAATCACGTTTCTTGAGGTCCAAATTCCGGAAGCAATGTCAGCATAAGCGTAAATCGTCTTGGTGGCGCCAGCCAGAATTGCTAACGGAGCAGCCGATAAATCAAAAGTGGCTGCGTTAGAAGCATCCATAGTGGCAACAGTGCTGCCAAGTTGGACGCCGTCAACCTTAAGCACGATGTTCTTCACATCATCCCGCGTGGCCGAGCCAGTGTGGGTGATTTTAATTGAGTGAACCCTCATGCCTTCGGTTGTGCTTGCCTGGAATGTCCAGCCAGCGATTTGTTGTTCGGTTGACCCGGACAAAATAGTAGTTGCGGCTGGAGCGGTTGTCGTTGCGACAAACAACTCGCCAACGGAAATTCCCGCAATTGTCTTGGCGTTGCCAGTAATCGGGAAAGTGCCCGACAACGTGGCTGAAGCCGTAATATCAGCAGCTTCATTGATGTTCAATCTAACTGAATCGCCAACGGTCGGACCTGAAGCAATGGTTCCTTTAATGGTCAGATACTTGGTTGCCCCGGCTGGGACATTCCAAGAAAGACTGGTAAAGGTTGCTTTGTGGGTGTTGGTGTTTAAGGCCTGAGTTGAGCCTAATTGAGTCGTGCCATCGTAAAGTTTGATGGCTGAAATATCAGCATCGGCTGAAATTCCGCCTCGGCTCACTATGACCTTAGTAATTGTCACCCCTGCGGCTCCGCCGTAGAATTTAATTTTCGTAAATAATGTGTCTTGAGCATTTTTTGCTACCTGCGCAGTTTCCGGTGTGTCGGAAGCTAGAGCAATAGTAGCCGATCCTGTCGCGGGCGTGGTTGGAGTTGTCGGTGTGGTCGGAGTCGTTGTGCCGCCAATCATCGTGTTTAATTTCGCGATAGACTTGGCGCCAACAAAACCGGTACCAGCCGTCAGTCCCAACGGGGTTAAAACCTCGCTAGCGTATTTGTTCTGGAATTTGACAACGGCCGCTTTGGTTAAAGCACCAAAGTAGGTCGTTTCACTTCCGGAAGATCCTACGCCGGAAGCAGCAACCTGAGTATCAGCGGATGAGTTCAAAATGATTTGTAAACATTTGACATCATCACCGGTTGAAGTAAGCGTCAGGTTTCTGCTGAAAGAGGTAATCGAACAACCCGAAACAGTCGTGCCTCCCGTAGTCTCGGATAACTGGGCTTGCAATGTCGCGATCTGGGCTAAAAGGCTATCGATCATAGCCTGCAGCTCAGCAGATGTTAAAGCAAGGGTCGGGCCAGCTATCAAAGCAGCGGAGGTAACAGTCGTAATAATCGCTACAATCTTTTTAGTTAAGTTAGTCATTTTTATTATTTGTTTTTTCGTTTAACGATGAACGAAAACGAACGTTTTCTATATTTTAATTTTGATTTTAGTAATTATTTGTGGCGTCGCATCGACCTATCCCCTGCATCTTATGAATATCAATAATTATTTGAATGCCTTAAGGCAATATTCAAAAGTGGCTGGGATGACGACCCCGGAAATTTTAAATTATTACTTATTGGACAATATCCAGATCTTTTCGAGCGATGTCGCGTAATTGCCGGCGTTGTAATCGTCTCTCGCCTGGTTGAGCAACTGCAGGTCGCTTTCCTGCAGCGTCCTCTTTTCCAAATCGGTTATCAAGTAGGCTGCCGTCTGCCTCTCTATCTGTAGAATGGCGTTGTCCAGCTCGCCCGTGTCGCCGATAATCGCGCCCAAAACTGATTCCACCCTTTCTTTGTTCTCGGTCATTTTCTTGGTTTCAGCTAACAATCCCTTAATCATTAACGGATCCGAACTTGTCACATTAATCGCGGCCAAGTCTTTGGTGGCCTGAGCGATATTGGACTGGAACTCTTTAATGGCCGGATCCAAGTTCCCCACCTGGTTGCTCTCGGCGATCCTGCTCAATTCTTCCAATCGCTTGTTAGCCAGCTTCAATTGAGTCTCAGGTTTTTCAGCACTTGAAGAAAAAGTCACCTGGGCGCTCTCGGTCATCTTTTTGACGGAAAACAGAAAATCCCCAGGAAGAGTCTGCTGGGTAAAGCCGAAGAGCCCGATCAAAACCAAAACGCTGATGATCGGAGCTAAAGCCAATTTGTATCTGAAAAGCGGGAAGAAAGAAAGCAACCCGGATCTCAATCCCATGGGTTCAGGCTCGCCTGCAAAGATTCTTTCTTTAGTAAAAGAAACCCAGTTATCACTGGGTTCGAGCTCGCGCAAACTTTTGAGTTGGCGAACGAGTTGGCTTTGTTTCATTGCACTTATTATGACGCAAAAACGATGGTTTTATTACACTCCTTCGCTCCTCGCTCCCAGCTCGGAGCTTCGGAGTGCAAAGCACTTCTACTTGAGCTCCTCTTTCAGGGCGTGGAGAGCTCGGTGGATGAGAACTCTCACCGTGGGCTCAGACTTATCTAAAATCTTGGCGATTTCAGGCACTTTGAGCTCGTCCAAATAGTACCAGACGATAACCTCCCGGTAGTCGTCATTGATGTTAACCAGGGCCGCTTTGACCCGCTCCATGTCTGATTGGATAAACGACATCTCTTCCAGGTCCTGTCTGGCGTCGGGTAAGAGAGGCGCGTATTCCACGGAAACCAACTGGGCCTTAGTTTCCTGCCGGTAGTGGTCAGCCAGGAGGTTTCGGGCAATTTGGTATAAAAACGCCTGAAGATTATCGATTTTGTCGGGCCCCTGCCCCTTAAATGACTGCCAACCCCTCATGAAAACCTCGGACGTCAGATCTTCGGCTATTTCAGCAGAATTCACCTTTAATAGGACAAATCGGTATATCTTTTTGACATACTTATCGTAAACTTTAGTGAATTCTTTACGAATATTAGCCATAAAACCTTGATATTTCTAAAGAAAATTGGACATCCCGCCCCTTTTTAGTAAAAATTTGGACATTTGAGTAAATTACTTCAAAATAAATGCGACATTTTATCGAGAAATACGACAATAAAGGGGCGGGATTGGACATTTTACTTATAATGTCGCATTTTTAATAGTATAGCAAGCTCCCCTGCCGCCGCCGCTTCGCTCCACTACCCCGGATTGGCAGAAAACGCCTAAATCCCGCAGAATCGTCCGCCTGTTAATACTAGGAAAAGACTTAGTTAGATCGCTCACCTTAATCTTACTGTTGTTTTTAAGAATACCTATAATAGCCTCCTGGCGCTTCCTGTTTTTTTTGTTTTTGGAAGAGTTTTCCCTGCTCGCATCGCTACGCCAGCCAGCAGTAGATACAGCGTTTCTGGCGGGCGAAGCGTTGCGGGCGAGCACAGTTTTCCCCACGTTTTCCACATAGAAATCCCCTAATTTCTCGTATTCGCGTCTTAGAACCGAAAAATTGCGGGGATCGGCTAACCCGCGGTTTTCAGCCAAACTGAAGAGGTTTTGGATAAGTTTGATGTTCTCGGAAAGTCCTTGATGGTTATTACAAAGCAGGCTGGCTAAAATTTCATCAGCCAGTTCTCTGATATCTGCCTTTAATGGCTCTTTCTTTGGGAACAACTGGCTTACCTTATATACACCTAAAGTAAGCCTAATATAGAACTCTTTACTAGACATTTACCTATCCTACTAATTGCGACATTTTGTGTCAAGCAAATACCTGTGTTTGACACCGAGTGTCGCATATGTGTCGCACATTAAAGTGTCGCACATCAACCCCTCAATTGTCTGAGGCTAAAATAAAAGAGACCGAACCTCTGTCATTGTTGACAGCGCTTTGCGTAAGGACTGTTGAAGTCAGACTTCAACAACTTCAACAAGTATACTTAATCCGCGCTCTTGTTTATTTGACAGTACTTCTTAGTGTTTGTAAAATATGATTAGAATTAACTTTTGGTCAAGCTCAGCTTAACCAAAATATAAACTTATGATGAAAAAACTCGCCTTTGCGGTCGTTTCAATAAGTATTTTGATCCTCGCTGCCGGAGGTTTTTTTTATTGGTGGCAAAATCAAACGGATGTTCGGGCGCTGAATAAAACCCTACCCGAAGGTGTAAGGGTGGTGAAAAGCTTAGTTGGTGGCGAGTATAGGATCGTAAATAAGATAGATGGATATGAATTTAAAATTCCGCCGAAAATGACTAATTTAAAAGAGGTAAAATATTACGAAGAAGAAAATTCCAATGGCATATCATTAGAAAGCTTGGACGAAGATTTTTTAGGTTTCGGAGTATATAAAATAGACGCGACTAATATAAATCTAGATTCTTGGGTGGATAATTGGATGAGCAAGTTTGAAACTTTTTCCTGGACGAAGGAAAAGGAAACGATTGGTAATTTCGAAGTGATAAAATTGAAGGAAAATGAACATTTAGCTGGCTTTTTAGACTATTTTTTCAAAAAGGGTTCAAAGATTTACTCAATTAGTAGTTTATCGGAAGAACCTGCGAGTTATATTATCTCTAACGGTAAATGGTAAGACGTTTATGCCCTAAAAAGATTTTTTGGTTGGCGATTACAGTTCTTGTAATCGCTAATTTGACATTAGGAAGCTATGTTTTTGCCAAACAATTTGAAATTAAGGCCGAAGACGTAGAAAGGATAAAAACTGCTCTAGGTATGGCACAAACCGTTGCGACTGTTGCCGATATAATTATCAATAATAAAGATCTGGCCACAGTTTTAAATACGATTATCAGTGGTAGTAAAACGGGCGTTGATATCACCTATGGTTTGGTTGTCTTGGGCGCTCTCAACGAGATGGATTTAGTGGACTTGGTAGTTTCGGGCAGATATAGAGATGAAGCGAGGGACTATTTTAACAGCGTTCTTGATCAGACAACCAACCTCACCTCTTATTGGAAGGGTACCAGCCAAAATATTTTTTCTTTAATGAAAAGCGGGAGTGCTGTGACCCCGACTACCGGCTTAGCCGCGGAAAGCGTCGCTATTTTAGAAAAGACAATGAGTATTATTGTTTCTGCAAATGTTTGGATGCAGGTGGAAACATATAACGGAATGTGGCGTTATTTCCAAGATAGGATGAACGGAGATACTCATAAAGATGCTTGGTATTTTGCAGAAGGTGAAATGGGTTATGTGCCCGATCAAGCCGACTCAAATCAATTAGAGGGGTGGTCACATAATACGGCATCATATAGAGAAAAGCAGATAATTCAACTCGAACAGCAATTTTTGACGCTTTATAATAACTGGGAACCATACGTGACGCCATTCGGGATCAGCGAGAAATACAAAAAACAGGTCAAAGAAGAATTAAGCGACGCATTAATCACCGCGTTAAAAGAAAACGCGGCTTTAGCTAAAAATGAGCCAGAAACCTCTTTAATAGATAAGCTAGCTCAGCAATTGGCGAAATTAAAAGAGGCGACCGCAGATCTACTTTCTAAAATTAACCCATTTAAAGCCGGAGTCGTTCTCAATTTACCCCCCGAAGAATTGATTGAGGCCGGGCCTCAATCAATAGAGGTTCAGCCTCTTTCAATAAAAGAACCTCTCCCAATAATAACCGACGCTGAATTGATTGAGGTCGGACCTCAATCAATAGAAATAGAACCCTTAGATGAAGCCGATATTATTAAACAAAGTGCCCCAGAAGAAATAATTGAGCCAGAAATTAAACAGTTAATAACAACCACTACGACTCCGGAGTTGCTAGCGTCCACGACCGAGCCCGTGCCGATGCTAGAACTGCCTCCAGTGCTAGCACCCAAGCTGGCGTCAACTCCTGAACCGGTGTTTTGCGACAAAAAGGCTGGTGACTTGCCACGAAGATACCGAGTTTTTATCAACGAAGTTGCCTGGATGGGGACAGCCGATTCTACGAATAATGAGTGGATTGAATTAAAAAATATTTGGGGGATTCCCGTTAAGTTGTCTGGCTGGCAGCTTCTAGATAAAGACAGGCAAATAAAAATAGTTTTTAGCGAAGACGCTATTATTCCCGCCGGCGGTTATTATCTCCTAGAACGTACTGACGATAATTCAATGCCGGACGCCAGGGCTGATCTAATTTATACCGGCGCTCTCGGTAATACCAACGAGGCTTTGTATCTTTTTGATTCAAATTGCCAGCTTGAAGATGAAGTTCTGGCCAATCCCAACTGGCCGGCCGGAGACAACTCTCTCAAAAAACCAATGGCGAGATTTGATGTTTTAGATTGGTATGTCGGTGTCAGCACTCCCGGTGGCGAAAACAGTCCGCCGCCAATAATTAGTGCTGCCGCCGGCGCTTCGGTTCCCCTACCAGAACCCTCTTCCGCTTCCATCCAGATCCTTATCACCGAAACCTATATTGGAAGCTCCGACAATCAACAAGATGATTTTGTCGAGCTTTACAACCCTAATTTAAAGGCAATCGATTTGACCGATTGGTATCTCCGAAGAAAAACAGCTGGTGCTCAAGATTTTTCTTCTTATGCTCCTCATGAATTACTCTCTGGAAAAGCAATTGGGGCCCGAGATTACTTTTTAATCGCCAATGCTTCTTCCACTTTTGCTACCTCGGCCGACGTCGTTACCACCTATCCCTTGACCGCAAACAATACTTTGGTCTTAAAAAATAATCAGCGGGAAATTATTAGCCAGGTTTCCACCGATAATCCGACCACGGGTAAAAGTTATGGCCGCAAATGGTCAAGTACTACTTTAAATTATACGGAAGATTTTGAGGCTCAAATTCCTACTCCCAGAACCCAAAATCAAAATTCGGTAACTGAAGAGGACGGGAGTGAAGAAGAATCTTTATCGGTGGTTATCAACGAAATCGCCTGGGCTGGCACCGAAGCAAATCAATGGCTCGAGCTTTTTGTTAATTCAACAACGACTCTCGATGGCTGGAAAATTTTGGGCAGTAAAAACGGGACAACCACTTTAGAAATTCCCCTTTCCGGTTTTGCTTCCTCATCAACTTATGTTCTGATTGAAACGACTGACGACAACACGATTTCCGATATCTCGGCGAACTTCTTTTTCACCGGCAGTTTAGATAACGATGGCATGAAATTGGAACTTTGGGACTCAAATAACGTTTTAATTGATTCGGTTGATTGTTCTTCTGGCTGGTTTGCCGGCGACAATGCAACCAAACAAACCATGGAAAGAATTGCCATAACTACAGGGACCGATCCGCAAAATTGGGCGAGCAATAACTTGATAACTAAAAACGGTTTAGATGCTAGCGGGAATTCGGTAAACGGCACTCCCAAGAGTGAAAATAGCGTTGCTAAAGAATATACGACGCTCTCGGGCGGGATTACCTTCGATGAAAACTTTGTTTTAAGGCGACTGGGCAGTCCCTACATCAGCGATGGCCCGATTAATGTTTTGTCTGGCGTAACTCTCTCTATAGAACCTGGGGTGATAATAAAACTTAAACATGGTTCCAGCCGCACTCCTTATGCGGAACTCAAAGTGGAAGGTTCTCTAGAAGCTCTTGGAGGAAGCGAGCCGGACCAAAAAATCGTCTTTACTTCTTATAGAGACGATGAATACGGAGGCGATACCAATAACGATGGTAATGCCACCCAACCAACAGCTGGAGATTGGGATTGGGTTTCTTTTAAAGATTCTGTTTCTCATCTTCAGAATGTAATTGTGAGGTACGGCGGAAAATTGCATACTGGCGGCGGATTTACTTCTTACACTTACGGCGCAATATATATTGATGGAGGCCAGCTTACAATTAGCAGTTCTACTGTCGAAAAAAGCGCGACCTTGGGGATTTGGATTAATAATTCTTCAACAACGCAAATCAGCGGAACAGAATTTAAAAATATTGACACCTCTTGGTCAGTACCAGCGGCAATTTATATTGAAAGCAGTAGTCCCACAATAAGCGGTTCGACTTTTACTGGCAACAATCTTGGCGTTTTAGTTGAAAACTTTGCTAGTCCCGCTGTCGAGAACAATATCTTTAATAATAATCGAATTCCGATTCAAATTAACACTCTTTTACCGACGGTTGCCGACAATACTTTTAATAACAACCACTATAACGGAGTTTATGTGGTTGGCCTTTCTTTGCCTGAGGGCCAAACTTCAATGGTTTGGAAAGAAGCGGGCATTCCTTACATTATCAACACTTTAACCCTAGCCCCTGGATTGGCACTTCAAATTGAGCCGGGCGTGATTATAAAATTTTTAAGCAACGGCCGATTAAATATTGAAGGTGATTTTGAGGCAAATGGGACCACGACCAATAAAATAGTTTTTACATCCATTCAAGACGATGAATACGGCGACGACACCAATAATGATGGCGCGATTACCCAGGCGGCGGCGGGCAGATGGCATTATGTTTCTTTTGCCAATTCAAGCATCAACCCGATTTTAGAAAACGTTATTATCAGATACGGCGGTTGGTATAACGTTTTCCAGGGAGGAATAGACGCCAAAAGCGGCGCGGTTAAAACAACGGGCGCCTCTTTAACTATAAGAAACTCGCTTTTTGAAAATAACCTCTTTGCCGGATTAGAGATTGTTAACGCCACCACAACCGTTGAAAACACTGCGTTCAATAAAAACGAACACGGAATTTATATCACCAGCGACACCAGCGAGTGCCCGAATTTATCGGGCGCAATCTTTGGCGAGGGAGAAAATGCCAATTCAATAAAGGTTTTTCCCGAAAATTGCACTCCATAAATTGATCAAAATCTGGCCTCTTTTGGTTTTTCCCCGATTGAACCCCTAGAGGAAACGGTATGGAACAAATCTTAACTATTCGCGCAGGCCTCCTGTTTTTTTATTTCATAATATAAGCTGATGAGGGACCCTTTCCGACTTGCTTGATCATTCCAAGTTTTTTTAGTTTTTGCAGATGAAGCTGGGCTGTTCTTTTGGGACATTTTAATATATCTATAACGTCTTTTGCAGTTATCTTCCCGATCTGGCCGAGAAAATCTAAAATTCCCATCTGCTTTTTGGTTAAAAAAATCTGAGACTTGATATTTTTATTTATTTTTCTGCCAGAAAGCCCAACAACAGCACTTTTTACATTATCTATTTCTTCCTTAAATCCTTTTACAAAATATTCCAGCCAAGGAGTGAAATCAACTTTTCTCTTTTCATAACTTTCTCCAATGTTAACTGACTTATAATATGCCTGCCTATCGCGATTGTAATAATCTTCCAGCGCAAAAAGGCGGCGGAAGACATAGCCAAATTTATATAATATCAAGGTTGCCAAAGCTCTAGCGGTCCGGCCGTTACCATCAGTAAATGGGTGGATAGCGGCTATTTCTTGATGGACAATTCCAGCGACAATTACCGGGTTTATTTCTTTTTTCCCGCTTTCTGATATCCAATGAAGGAGATTTTTACAAAGTTCCGGCACCTTATTGGCTTCCGGCCCAGTGTAGATAATCTCGTCAGGAAATCCTTGGCGACGCCTAACCACATAAACGCGAGCCTTTCGGTAATGGCCGCACTGGTCTTTGGGAAGAGTTTTATCTGTTACTAATTTGTGGATATTAAGCAAAACTTTTTCGGAGATTGGCCGTTTTGCTTTAATATTTTTTTCTATGTATTTTAAGGCCTTAAGATAATTTTGCACTTCATAAACATCTCTTTGCGGCGCATCTATCTTTTTTTGCGCTAACAGCGCTTCTACTTCGTTGACATTTAACGCATTACCCTCTATGGCAGTTGAGCTATGCGTCATTCTTATTAAGGCCTGCCGCCTTAATTTTAATTCCTGCTGGGGCAAAATTTTGGCACGGCCAATAACCGCTTTCGATTCGGCAATAGCGGTTAACATTCGGACAATTGAATTAGTAAGCCTATATTTTGGGCTAAACATATGTTTATACTATGATCATAACACCAATTTTATAATCGCGCAGTAATTGCGCAATAATCGCGCAAAAAGTTCGGAGTTTTAAAACCCGGCGAAGGCGCGGATGAGAGTGGCGGGAACGGCTGAAACTTTGCCGTCCTGACCGATGATGCTCAACCCTACCACCTTGCCCTCAATATCAAACAAGGGGCTGCCGGCCATGGTTTTCTTTTCAAAAATATTGGTCTGAATTAATTCTTGATTGAAAGTCGTGACAATGCCGGTATTTGCCGTGTTTTGAGGCAGGGTGCTCGTAGCTATGGCGCCGGAGAAATCCGTGCCGACCAAAAACACCGGCTCGGCCAACTTTATTTTAGACAGATCAGCAAACCCGCGGGTTTTCAGCCCGCCCTTCTCAACCTTAATTAAAGCTAGGTCGTTTTCTAAATCCCTTTTTAAAATTTGGAAAGCCGGCCATTTGCCGTCGACAAAAAAGAGAAATTCAGAGCCCTTGGGCACTAAGCTCGCTAAAGTAACAATCAGGCCGTCGGAAGTAACCACGAGCCCGGAACCTTCCAGAATTTCGCCTGAAACTGTCTTGGTTTTAACTCCCACGATTGCCGGCAGGACGTCCTGGACCGACTGCCTGATGGCCGTATTTTCTTGGACATACAGCGTGGTTTCTAATCTCTCGGTAACGTAAGTCGGGCTCTGTTCAAGCCTGTATTGTTGAAAAAGCGGCCTTTCTATAAAGTAAGGCCAGATGATTTGGTCGGCGAAAATCCCGCCCGCCATGCCGATCACAAATAGCGCTAAGATTTGGAGAAGATTTTTTGTGGCCATTCTTTTTTAGTCATTAAGTCGCTAACGCTCCTGAAAACTATCTGGGAGGCTTCTGCATCAATAACGATCTCATCTTTTTCCTTGATTTCACCCGAAACGATTTTAATTGCCAGAGGATCAAGCACCAGCTTCTGGATCACCCGCTTTAAGGGCCGCGCTCCTAAATTAGGATCAAAACCCTGCTCTGACAAAAGATCTTTGGCTGACTGAGTTATTTTTATCTCAATGTTTTTTTGCTTTAAGCGCAAAACAATTTTTTCTATTTCCAGTTCCACGATCTTTTTGATTTCCTGCTTGCCGAGATGGTTGAAAATAACGACTTCGTCGATGCGGTTCAGAAATTCCGGCCTGAAGCTTGACTTCAAAGCTTCCATGACCTTTTCTTTCAAGTTTTCTTTCTCGCCTTCTTCGCCGTTCCCGATAAATCCCAAAGCGCCCATTCTGGCGATGTGCTCAGACCCAATATTGGAAGTCATAATCAAAATTGTGTTCCTGAAAGAAGCGACTCGGCCCTTAGCGTCGGTCAAACGGCCGTCTTCTAAAATCTGCAGAAGAATGTTGAATACTTCGGGATGGGCTTTTTCCACTTCGTCCAATAAAACAACGGCATAAGGACGCCGTCTGATCTTGTCGGTCAATTGCCCGCCTTCTTCGTAACCGACGTAGCCCGGAGGACTCCCGATCATCTTGCTGACCGTGTGCTTCTCCATATACTCTGACATGTCCAGCCGGACTAAAGCCGCTGGATCGTTAAAGAGAAACTCGGCCAAGGCTCTCGCCGTTTCGGTTTTACCCACGCCTGTGGGCCCCAAGAACATAAAAGAACCCATGGGGCGTGATTCTTCCGAGATACCGGCCCGGGATCTCCTGATAGCCCGGGAAACCGCGGAAATCGCCTCAGCTTGGCCGATGACTCTCTTTCCAAGAATGTCTTCCATTTTTTCCAGCTTTTTCGCTTCGGCTTCGATTAAACGAGTAATGGGTATGCCGGTCCAGCGGGAAACAACGCGGGCGACTTCCTCTTCGCCCACATCTTCTTTTAAAAGCCGGTTCTTTTTTTGGAAACGAATGAGAGTTTTTTCTTTCTTTTGAATTTCTTTTAAAAGCTCCGGGATCTTGCCGTATTTAATTTCGGCCACTTTCTGCAAATCGGCCTCACGTTGCGCTACCTCGTTCTGGAAATTTAAATCGTCGATTTCTTTTCTCATGCCCCGGACGCTTTGAATTAAATCTCTTTCGGTTTTCCATTTAAGTTCAAGCGCTTTGGCTTTTTCTTTCAAATCGGCGAGGCCCCGGTTGAGTGCCGCTATTTTTTTCTTGACAGAGCCGCTTTTTTCGTTCTTCAAAGCTTCTTTTTCAATCTCCGCTTTCTGGATTTCCTGGTTCAGCTGGTCAAGCTCCACGGGCTGCGATTCAATTTCCAGGCGCAGGGCCGCTGTCGCTTCGTCCATCAAGTCCACGGCTTTGTCGGGCAAAAATCTGTCGGTAATATAGCGCGCCGAAAGTTCGGCCGCGGCCACCAGGGCCGAGTCTTTGATTTTGACGCCGTGATGGACTTCGTATTTCTCTTTAATGCCCCTTAAAACAGCAAGGGTGTCTTCAATCGTGGGCTCCTGAACGTAAATCGGCTGGAATCTTCTTTCTAAAGCCGCGTCCCGCTCAATGTATTTTTGATATTCTTTCAGAGTGGTGGCGCCAATGGCTTTGAGCTCACCGCGAGCTAAAGCCGGCTTTAAAAGATTGGAAGCGTCAATCGCTCCCTCAGCCGCGCCGGCTCCCACCAAAGTGTGGAGCTCATCAATAAACAAAATATACCGTCCCCCGGCCCGATTAACTTCTTTTAATAAAGCCTTAACTCTGTCTTCAAATTCTCCCCGGTATCTAGTGCCGGCCACAATCGCGCCCAAATCAATGGCGATGATTTCTTTATCTCTCAAGCTTTCAGGCACGTCCTTTCTGATGATTCTTTGAGCTAAGCCTTCCACGATGGCGGTCTTGCCCACGCCCGCCTCGCCGATTAAAACCGGGTTATTTTTGGTCCGACGCGACAAAACCTGCATTAATCTGCGGATCTCGTTTTCCCGGCCGATAACCGGATCAAGTTTGCCGGCCAGAGCTAGCTGCGTTAAGTTCCTGGCATACTTTTCAATCACCTGGTACTTAGATTCCGGTTCCGGATCGGTAATTCTGGTACCTCCCCTGATTTGCGACAAGGCTTTCAGGGTATCGGCGTAGTTTAGCTTGCCGAATTCCAGACTCGTGGCGCTCGCTGATTGTAAAAAATTGGCTTTATCTAAAATTTCTTTGGCTTTGGTATTGGTATCAAGCAGAGCTAAAAACAAATGCTCAACGGAAATGAATTCGTCGCTCATTTTAACCGACTCCTGGCGAGCCCGGTCTAAAATCTTAGCCATGTCCTGGGTTAAATAAAACTGGCCGAAGGCCTGGGGCGTCGCAATCGCCGGAATTTTATCCAAGGCGGCTTTGGTTTTTTTCTTCAGAGTTTCCAAATCCACGCCTATTTTTTGAAGTAAAGTTAAAACCACGCTCCCTTCCTGGGAAACTAAAGCAAGCAGCAAGTGTAAAGCGTCGATTTGCTGCTGGCCCAGGCTTCTTGCCGTATCCTGGGCCGAAAGTATGGCCTCTTGGGCTTTGTTGGTAAAATTGCCATTCATATCTTTATTATATCACCTTTCTTTTTATCATAAAATTAAAAAACTATCAAGAAAAGTAAGGGCGGTCCTCACGAACCGCCCAAGTTGTCCGAGATCCGACCTCAATTAATCTTACTCTTCCCGTTCGCCCAAAGTAACTTCAAGCGTCATTTCAGTTTTGTCCCGCATAATCTTCAAAGTAACCTCATCCCTGGGGTTATATTTTTGGAGAACTTTGGATAGAGAATTATCCGCGTTAATTTTCACGCCGTTGATTTCCAAAATAATATCGTCTCTTTTGATTCCTGCGGTTTGAGCCGCGCTGCCCGAAACGACAGCTTCATCGGTTTTATTACCCGAAGCGTTCCGTCCCACCCAGGCGCCGTAATCAACTGGTAAACTGAATTTTTCCTGGAGAT
>Ga0209518_1001496_pt1 | contig 24710 bp, 15 predicted proteins | sample RifGroB1_FD_183993 | JGI IMG/M metagenome (GOLD analysis project Ga0209518, IMG submission 183993) | Groundwater microbial communities from Rifle, Colorado, USA - Groundwater B1 (SPAdes) (version 2) | ecosystem: Environmental > Aquatic > Deep subsurface > Groundwater | place: Rifle, Colorado...
TGGATAAAGCCCTTCTTCAGGCTGCGCTGCGCGTTAGCCTTGTCCACCTTCTTCATCTGACCGGCGACGATATTGAGGTACTGAGCGGCCTTCTGGGGGGAAAGCTTGCCGGTGTTGATGCCAATCATGCGCTCCAGCCTGGATGCGTTCTTCCGGGACATGTTCAGCGAAAGGATGGCGTTGTGCAGGTCCATCCACGGGCCAAAGGCTGTCTCCAGCAAGCTCGTCCCGTAGTTCTGGGACTCCATGATGGTGTCGCTCTCGTAATCATCGTTCGAGAGATCGAAGAGGGAGGCGTCAACCCTGATCGGCTCCATCAGAGCGGGCTTCCACATGGGAATCCTGAACGGAACGATCTTCCACGGCTCAATGAGCTGGATGCCGCCCGACTCCGGCTGCTGGTGCGCCGACACATAACCGGCGACGCCCCCGGCCTGCTCGTACATGTTGATGAACTGGGGGTGGGTGTAGTAATCGGAACGGACCTGCTGGATGCCGACGCCCTCGGCTCCGTAGACGCGGGCGAACCACACGCCAAGGGTATAAGCGTTGTAGGCCCAGAACTGACATTGCTCGTTAATGATGTGGTGAAGGGAGTTCCGCAGATCCAAGACTATCGGGTCGTTTTCGTCTCCGATGCTTTCAATGGAAATGATCTCGCCGGTATCTGCCTTTGGGGATAGCGCATGCGAGATGTGCATTTTGATGCCTGAGTCAATGGTGGGGTCCGAAGCCATGGCCCGGAAAACGTGGTAACGGGCCAGTCGGTTCTGCGGAAGCTCGGAAAGTTCCAGCTCGCCGTCGCCGTCTGACTCGGACACGCCGCCAATTTGAGATGCGTCATCGGCGAAGTTTTCATAAATCGCGGAGCCCGGAGGCATTGAAAGCCCGCCCAGGTTCCTCGACTCTACAACTTGAGCACTGGGAAAAAGCTGCTTCCAAAATGGCTTCTTCGAGTTTTTATCGGTTACAGCCATATATACACGCGCCCCATGGTATAGGTTTCGCGCCACAGGATACGGGTGTATATATTAATATGGAAGGGTACAATTTAGGTTGTTTTAGGAATGAGGGGGTGTAAGGCCCCCATTTCTGGGGGCAAACCAGATAGCGCAGGGTTATACGGGGAGGGTAATTCCAGCGCCCTTGAGCACCTTTTTGACCTTGGCGTCTATGGCGTCACGCATGAACTCCGACTCCTTTTCGTTGGTGACCGCCAGCGCCCTGGTGATCCCTTCGTGTTCGGCTTTAGTGAAACGAACAGCCTTCCTGTAGGAAAGTGGGTTTTCTTTCCTGAATCCCGGCTGCCGCCCCGGCTTTTTATCGGTTTCACGCATGGTGCTTTCTCCTTATTCCTTGGGCTCCTGGCCTCTCAATAATGTTTTTAAAATTGCCCCCACTTCACGCCCTGTTCCCGGCCTGTATGAGCTGATGGACTCAGTACCGTGGATTAGCTTTTGTGGTGCGTCCTTCGCAGGGGCAAATCGTTTTCTATGCCGGTTCTTCGTCCATCGCGCAACTCGAACAGGTGAACATCCCTCCGCTTTCGGCCTGCGCCCACTCGTTTATCTGCATGATCCGATCGCACTTCTTGCAGGGTTTGGGGTCGGTGATTTTTACTGCCACGACACGGCTCATTTCAGATCCTCCACGAATTGCGCTTGGAGCCAAAGCCCACCTCCTGCCCCGCGCTTATTGACAACCTTACCGGCTTTCACTTTATCTGTCAAACAAAAAAAGAGGGACGCTTTCACGCCCCCCTATTGAACCAGCTTTCCTTCTACGTGTCAGGCTGCTTCCTGCATCTTCGCCTTCACCCGTATCTCCATATCCGGGTCCTCCAGCCAGTAATCCACGGCTTCACCCTCGCCGTCGAGGACATGCTGTTGTTCGGTCGGTCCTATGCCGAAATGCTCGTCGTAGTAATGGTGAGCCACCAGCAGGTTCATCCCGTTTTCGCCGTAGTCCAGCGCCTCGAACCAGTCGGCATCGTAGACCTCGCCAAACTCGAAAAACGAGGCATCTACCAGTGCCTTCTTAACCAGCCACCAGTACGGCCCAAAGGCCCGGTAAAAGATCGGGTTGGCGGTAAGGTAGCCTTGCAGCGTCTCCAGGTATTTTACGGCCCACGGCCCCATAGGGAGCTTCAATTCCGCTATCGCGGGCTGCATCTGTTCCTTTGTCGGTTTCCAGACTTTCATGCGATGCCCCCTTTAGGCTAAGAACTTGTAGATTTCGGCGAGATCGGAGCTGCTCGGCACATGCCACCATGAACCACGGAACTCCCCGGCATCGGCTGCATAGGCTGCCTTGTAGCGTATCTTCAACTGCTCCTTGAGCCGATACAGGATGCCGTTCTTGGCGGCCTTGTCCTGAAGGAACCACCGGGAGAAGGGATCGACAACCTGTGCCGGGAAGGTGCCGCTTTTCGGTAGAGCCGTGTTGCCCGTATTCACTCTAACCGTGAGGCCCAGCTTGTCAAATGCTTCCTTGACGTGAGCGGGGATTTCCTTGTAGTTGGGATCTCCCTTCAGGGCTTCCTGCGCGGCACGTTCCGCCTCGGCTCTCGCCTCTGCTGCCTTCTGCGTGATTTCCTCTTTCAGGCGGGCGATGAAGCCCTGCGCCATCTGTTTGATCTCTGCACCGTTGTCGCCCATGACCTCGGTGTTACTGTTGATGTCCCGCGCCAGGTCGATCATGTCTCCCACGGTGTAAGGCCCTGCATTCTCCTGCTGGTACTTGGCCCAAACCGCCGCGCATTTGGCGAGCACGTCCGTCTCGGTCGCTTTGGTGCCGTACTCCATTGCCGCTTCCTTGTAACCAGGGCCGAAAACGGTAACCATGGCGTCCCGAAAGACGTATTCCGATTCCCCCGCTCGCACCTTGGCGAGGTAATCCTCGGCAACGGCTTTGCGGAAGGTCTCACTTTCCGTGTCCGGGTAGACCACGGGGTTCCCGGCCCTCGGAACGGTGGAGTAAAGGCCAATCTTGCCTTCAGGACTCCCCACATAGCTCATAGCCCCGAAACTGAGCTTATCGTAATACTGTTGGAAAGTATCCTTGTCCATCATCGTCTTGATGTCGCCATACTTGTCGATCTTTTTGGCGAGAATCTTTATCAGCACCAATTCCTTCTCGGAGTAAGAAACCTTCTTCGGGAAGGGTTCGGAAGAATCTCGGGAAAGAAACTTCACCAGAGGCACCGCGTCGTAGGTGCGGTCGTAGTTCAGCCGCTGCGGCAGATTGCTGTTGTAGGAGTTCGGGCCAGCTTCGGTCAGTTCCTCAAAAACAAATCCCTTGTAGGGGATCTTGACCCCCTCGTCGGTCTCCACAGAGTTCTTGACCGCCGTGACCTTGATGATGGCGACCTTGGCCCCCTCGTAGCGGCTCACCTCGTACTGGTCCCCCACGGTGATGACCGTCTTGCCGTCCGGGGAGATGACGCAGTTGCCAGGGTTATCCAGAAGCTTCGCGTCGAAGGGGAGTTCCCCTTTGGCGGCCTTGGCTCTCAGCGTGGTGCCGGACTGCTTCACCTTGCGCTCGATATCAGTTTTCATGCTGTTGAAACGGATGTCCACAGTGCCTATGCTGTTCTGGGCCTTCTCCAGCTTTGCCTGTTCCTTAACGATATCGGCGGAAAGCTGCTTGCGGCTCTCGCTGTACTCGGCAAAGCCCAGTGCCTTGGTTCTCAGGCTGTTGATGCGGTTGGTGGAATATTCTATTTGGTCCTGAAGCTCCTTGCGCGTCTTTTCCCGGCGCTCTTCCAAAGACGCCAGGGCTTCGGTGTTCGCCGCGAAGGACTGGAAGGCATTGAACGCACTTGCCTTGGCCTTGGCCGCTGCCTCCTGCTGCGCCTTGAGCACCTTCTCCCGCATCTTCGCCTTGGCGGCCTCTGGGTTGGTCTCGAACATCATCTCGCGCTCGAAGTCCTCGTTGGCGTCGGCGTTCTCGGTGCGGGCTCCGGTCTTGTTGACCAAATCGTCTATCAACGCGCCCTTGTGCTCGATCAGGTCCAGGCGGTACATGTCAAAGGTGCCCTTGCCCTTGTAGTTGTAGACCGTCACCTTCTTGGAGGTGTTGCCTTGCCTCAGTCCCCTGCCGTTGCGCTGGATCATGCTGGCCTTGGTCCAGGGGAAGGTGAGGTGGTGGATGGCCGTGGTCCCCTTTTGCAGGTTTACCCCCACCTCTGCCTTCCGGTTGGCGATGCAGTAGCGATAGGACCCGGAGTTGTAGAGGTCGGATATTTGCTGCAACTTGTCGCCCGCCGCCTCATCGGCGTTGATGACCCCGATCCTGCCGCGCAACTCCGGGATGCAATGGACGATCAGGCGCACCACCTTCTTGTGTTGGGCCTTTTCCTCAGTGAAGATGATCTGCTTGCCGCCCAGTTCCATCTCTTTTTTGCAGTTCTCGATCAGAGCCGCGTACTTCGGGGTGAGCGGGTGTGAAATGGACTCTTCGGCAATGTCAAACTTTTTCAGCCGGGTCAGCACGCTTTCTTCGTATGCCTGCGGCGTGGTGATGATGTAGGTTTGCCCGTCCGTTTTGGCCGTGTACTGAGGCTTAAGCGGGATCTGCATCACCACTATTTTTTGCTGTTCCTCGGTCTTGTCGGGGTCGAACTCGGCATCCCCTGGTTCAGGCCGCTGCTTACCCTTTACCGTGGCGGGGAGGTCGGCTACCATGGCATCCACCTTGGCCTTCTCCGAAAGCGGGAAGTGCCAAGTGATCCGGTTGTAGAAAAGGTCTATGTCCGTCGTCACCTTGTCCATGTCGCGGATAATGGCAAGTTTCGGCCTGCGGGTCGCCTTGTCCTTGTCCTTCCCCTGCTTGCAAAGCTGCGCGTAGGCTTGGCGCTGTTCGTCGTTCATGTCCACGTCATGGTCCAGGTAGTCGGCCTCGGGGAGTGAGTCCCGCAGTTCCTTGACCTCATCGGAGGATTTCATGTTGGCGAACTTGAAGAACATGTCGCGCAGACCGTCCAAATTCTCGTAGCCCAGGAGCGCGTCGGTGTCGAATAGTTCTCCTTGCGGGTCCAACTTCTGCGTTTGCTCGATGCGCCCGAAGGTGTTGATGAAGTCGTCCACCGTGTAGATGGAACGGCGCTCGAACTCTTCCTTGGGCACTACCAGTGCCAGCATGTTGTAGCACTCGATCAGGCTGTTGGTGATCGGGGTAGCCGTCAGAAGATACGCCCCGCGCCCGTTGTTGGAACGCTTGATGTGGTGCATCTTGATTTGCATGTCGATGGCGATCTGCGAGGTCACCGGGGGTGCCAGATATGCCACCTTCCCCCCAGTGTAGCGGTTGGAAGGGCCGATGCCGTTTTTCGCCACATGCGCCTCGTCAAGTATCACATCGGTAAAGCCCATATCCTCGAAGAAAGGGTAGGCTCCCTCCTTGGCGGTGCCCTCGTCGTGGAAGCGGGCATCATCGTTGGCCTCGTCCACCGCGTCCTTATAAGATTTTCCTTTTTTCTTCTTCTTGTCGGTCTCCTGTCCCGCCTTGCTCGCCTCCAAAGCTGCTTTCATACTGTCGGCGAAGGCGTCAACCGTGTCATCCTTGACCGGGATCATCTTGAAGCGATCCTTGGTCATGACGACTATTTTATAGTTCGACTGGGGAATTTCCCACATCGCCGTGTATACCTGCTCGGCGTTGTTGTTGGGCTCCAGCACGTCGTTGTAGATCTGGTTGCCCTGCTTGTCGGTTTTTGGCTGTCCGGCCTCGTCCAGCACCGGCTCGATCCTAATGGTGCCGTCCTTGTCGCGCACCGGCTGCACTCCGATGAAGAGCGCACCGTCAAGATCTCCATAGAGCCCCTTGGCCTCATGATACCAGTTGGAAAGCACGGACGCCGGGACCACGATGCAGGTACGCTTGCTGCGCCCCATCTGCTGATTGTACTTCACCAGCGCGAGAGAAGATGCCGTCTTGCCCAAACCTACCCCGAAGCCCAGGATGCCACTGCCTTCCTCGGAAAGACGCCTCACAGCGGCATTCTGGTAGGTGTGCAGCTTGAAGCGGGGGTTGATGCCTTTAAGGTTCAGGTCGTCCTCACTGTATTCGAAAGGGATGTAACCGTTGAACTTGCGATTGAACCCTTCCGCCACCGTCTCCACGTCCGGGTTGGTCTGAATAAAGGCAGTCAGCCCCTCGTTAAGCGCCTTCTCGCGCTCGCGGTACTGCTGGATAATGTCCTTGTCGTCTTCGCTGGACTGGTTGGCGTTGTGAGTAATCCCCTTGCCGTTCAGGTAGCCTTCAAGGCGGAGGTCAAAACCTTGCAGCTTCTTGGTCCAGGAAATTTCCTTGCTGTAGCCGCGCCCCGCCATGGTCGCCAACTGCCACGAGCCAAAGGGGGTGTCGTAGTCCTCCACGAACTCGCTGCGCTGCTCCATCTTGCCGGTGAGCGCATTCTCCCGCTCCACCGTCTGGACCGTGCCGTAGCGCACCGTATACCCTGCCTGTTCCATGAAGTCCCGAATCATACGTTTGGGAAGCCACGGCTGCTGAAGCGTGAAGTTCATGTTCTCCACGGAGGTCAGCTTGCGCTTTGCTTCGATCTCGGCTATCTGCCGCTCGTAGGCCGCAATCAGGCGCGGGTCTGTCTCGCTTGCCATAGCCAGATACATGGCATCCAGCTTGGCGTAAATGTCGCCTGCCAGATAGCGGGAGAGCGGCATAACCAGCCCGTCCGGGGTGATCGCTACTTCTTCCGTCTCGGCCAAGTCCCCCAGTGTGCCGATGGCCTTATCGCCGGAGTAAATCTTTTGCAGATCCTCCAGCGAAATTTCGGTGACCTGCTCGCGGATGAACAGGTGCTCCACGATGGATTGCAGGTTGGAACTGTCGAATTCCATCTGGTTGCCGCTGCCCTCCAGCGTCCCCTTTAGAAGGTCGGAAAAGTTCCCTTTCGCGTCGATGGAGTTGCGGAACATGCCGTAGAGCCTCGAAGACTCCCCGGTGAGTGACAGTCCCTTGTTGTTGGAAGGGTGGCCGTACTTCTGGACCTCGGCAATCACCAAATCCTGAAGCATGAGGCGCTGCTCTATGCCGTTCTCTCCCGCAGCGTCATCGCCTGCCGCGCTGTTGGCCTGGAAGCGCCCCAGCATCCCGCCGATAATGGCACCGCGCCAAAGCTGCTCCCAATACTCGGACTTCCTCTGGCTAATGGCAAACTCTATCGCCCGCTTTGCCAGCACAGGCATCAACTCCGGGAACGCCTTGTAGATGGCGAACGCCTGCACGGCGGTGAGTTTCAGGCAGTCTTTGGGGTTTGCCAACAGCGCCTTCAGTTCCTCAAGGGTCGCGGCCCCGTAGGTCTCCGCGTCAATCCCGGTGGAGTCGTCGGTGGAGATGATCTTTTGCCACACCCCATGAATCAGCTCGTACTCCGAACCGTTCATGATCTTGCGGTCGCCGTCTGCGTAGTTCCTGACGATAGGCTCGGCAGTCTCCAGCATTTCCCAGTCGATCCGGGAATTGAACCTAGCGGCCAGCTTGGCCTTCAACCCCGCGTCGTCGATGTCACCGTCCACTGTTTCGCGGCTCCAGCGGTCTCCTTCCACCTTGGGAATGTACTTGCCCATGATGAAAGGGCGGCCCTCGCCTTGCCAGTAGCGCCCGCCGACAAACTCAGGCCATACGACGTTGGCCGATTGCAGCATCTCGAAGGGGACGGACTCTATGCGGTCCAGCAGTTCCTTGGGGTGCTTTCGGAAAACCACCACGTCGGTCACGGTGTCGGTGCCTTGGTCGCGGAAGGTTTTGGAGGGGAGCTTGTGAGCGCCTAAAAACTCGGCTTTTTTGGAAAGCTCGGTTCGGAACTTAGCCCAGGCGTTGTCACCTTTGGCCCCGATGACATCTATCGGCACCACCAAGACGGCCAAGCCACCGGGCTTGAGTTTGTCGATGATCCGGGAGATGAAGTAGCGGTGGATGTACTTTTCCTTCTTCATGGCGGGGTCGTCGTGCATGTACTTGCCACGAGCCTTGCCGAAGGGAACATTGGTGCAGCAGGCGTCGAAGGAATCGTCGGGGGTCTCGGTGCAGAACTTCTCGAAGCTCTTGTTCTCGATGCTGTCGCCGGGGTGCAGGATCTGCGCGACCTTGGACGATGTGGCATCAATCTCGCAGCCGGTGATGACGGCACCCTGCGGCTTGGTCGCGGAGTACATGCCTGCGCCCGTTGATGGATCGAGCACGTTTCCATTTGCGAAGCCGTTGGCCTTGAGAGCGTCCCAGCACCCTTCCGCTACATGCTGCGGCGTGTAATACTCAAACTGGCTGTTATCGGTGAGGCCGCCCTGCCCACTGTACTGCTTCAGAACCTCCCGGTCCTCCGGGGTGAGGTCGTCAACGGTCTTAATCCGCTCCAGGATGTCGCGGGTCTGCGCGTTGATGCGCTCGCGAGTCTTTTTGCCTTTCAGCTTGATGCCGTAGTCGCTGTTTTCGTTCTTGTAGTCGTTGGGGTCCTTCGGCGGGTCCTGTCCGGGGAGGGTGATCTTGAAGAGGGTGGCAAAGATGTTGGCGAAGTCGAGGAAGGAACGTGCCTGAGACAGTTGCTCTTTGGCGTTCTCAACGATAGGCTGCATTGGACTCTCCTATGGTGGCTCATTGCATGGTTGCAAGCGGCGGTATTGTATGTCAAAACCACAAAGGAAGTCTACACTTAACGGAGATGGCACCTTTTTGCCAATTCAATAAGCCATGCGGCGAAATCTGGCGGCGTATGCTCCCTTTCTTCCTTGCTCACTTCTGGCCGTTTTGTCCCTTGCCCCGCACGGCCAACATCCCCTATGACATGAGTCGGATATTCCAAGCGAAGCGGCACAGGTGGGATGTCGCGGGGTTCACAGCCACAGATGTAAAGCAGCGTTGCCTTTTCGGCCCGATGCCCCCACCAATGCTGATTGACTCCTAGGGTGAAGCCGCCGAACCGATCCCTCTTGCCAGGTGCAGGGAGCCCGGCACGTTTCCAGAGACTTGATCCGACAGGGTGTTCCAGCACCCCCCCCACTTCCTTACTTGCCTCACGGCGAAAATTGCAAGAGCCCTTTCCCCTTTGCGCGGCTTGGCCCGCATGCGGAACTTGCCCCATCCTCTACACGGGGGGTGTGCTACAACTGGGGTGCCTCCGGGCCAACTGCGGGCATCACGCTCGGCATCCCATACGTCCACACCGGGGATGTTTTTATAGTTGCTGTCCGCCTTCGCAAAAAGCACCGCGATCATGGTGCATCCTCGCCCGTCGGAACTCCAGACTGTTTCTTCTCGGGTAAGGTATCCAAGTTAAAAAAGCCTTGGCCAAAGTCAACGTAGCCGTTGGAAGGTATGATTTGCAGCCGATTGAAACCACCGTCCCACTTGGAAAGGTAGTGCAGTTCCGCCCCGTCCCACTTCAGGACTTCCTGCTGTACCCCGTCCTCGCTGGCGGAGTTCACGTCGACAGGTTTTTTCTTCGCGGTCAGGTCCTTGGCGAGTTTGATGATATCTTCCGGCGCTCCCAGGTCGCTCAACTTCTCGATGTAAAACGCCGTGGGCTGTTCCACTTTGAAAAACCCGTCCTTGCTCACACTCCCCATGGCACCCTCCCTATCGGTAGATGCCACAACCTTATCCCCGTCTGAATTATTTGTCAAACGATTAAATGCAAGGTCCTGCGCCAGGATGGGCTTGGCCTGTCCCGGTTTAAATGTTGCCCACACTTCGGTCCCATCTTTGGGGTCCCGATACACCGCCCCATCATACCCTTGTTCCAGCCAATAGGTTACATCATCGTACAATGAACCATCTGCGCCAGCCATGTAGTCATAGTCGTCAACTACCATAGGGGTGCGCACGTCGATATGGACCCGGATGACTTCAGCTCCTTCCCCGGAGGCGTATAAAGCCGCCTGTGCCTTGTTGGACGTGAAGAACATCGGCGCGTGGTCGAATGTTATAGTTTCAGGGTGGTCGGAATACGACTTCCTGCTTTCAAAGCTAGTGCCGTGGTACAGGACCGGGGGCGCGGTTCCTGGTTTTAAAGCGTCTTGCATGTCTATACTATCGACTAGGGTCGGCCATTTCAGAGAAAAGGCGGCTTGAATGTCGTCAAAGGTCGTAGCGTCCAGAATCCGGGCCTTCCAAAGCAGAGGGGAGCGTTTCGCCCACTCGCGCAACTCAGACTCGGTGAAGGCCGCTTCCATGATCGCATCCGAAAGCGGCTTTGTGGTGTCGCCGTCGAGCCACGCCTTGAACGCGGAGACGTGCATGGGCGTCATGGACCCCAGGCGTTTCGCCCCCTTGCCGTCGCTGAATCCTGCCACGTAGAGCGCCCGCGCTTCCTTCTGGGAGAGGCACCCGGCTATGACTTTATGCTCATCGAATTTGCCGGTGTCGGCGTCAACTTGATCCACCACAAAAACCAGCTCGCTCTCCGGGTGATCCCCCACGTAGATGTCCACCGGGTCACCGTCCGCGCCCTCAGTGCGCTTGATGTCTCCGTAGTGGGCCGGAATGGTGCATTCCCACGGGGTCCCGTCCGGGTCCACGCCGGAACGCTTGGAGCCCTTGGGGTTCTCAATGACGATCTCCATGCCGTGAAGCCTGATCCGGCCTTTTTTGTAGTTGCCACTGAGTTTCTGCGCCTCGCTCGGCTCCGGGAGGTCGTTCAGGTGGCTCGTGGCGGCCTCGTGCGCGGCGGCGTGGACCTCTTCGGCGGTCGCGGCTTCCATGATGGTATGCAAAGCGCCAAAACGCCCCAGGCTCTCAAGTCGCTGACCAATGCAACTGGGGCAGAGCATCCCCCCTCCCTCGGGTTTGCCTTCAGGTCGGATCTCGTTCCACATGACATCGGGGATGATCCAGTCAACCTTGTATTTCTTGCCGCACCCCTGGCAGGTACAGCCGCCATCGGTAGCAGACTCCAAAACCGGCTTGACAGGTTTGCCGTCTTTTGATACGGTTGGATCTGAAGAACCCGCTTCTTCAGTCTGACTTCCGGAAAGGCCCTCCGATTTGCCACTGCCGTTCTCGGTAGGAGGAACATGAGGGATATGCACGGTCGCCCCTCCGTGAGCAAGAACGCGGGCTTTTTCTTGCCCCGCACTTTCCATCACGTCCCCGATCCCCATGGACATCTTGAAGACCCCAGTGACGTACTTCCAGAAGTCCTCGCCGTCCGACTCCTTGAGTCCCTTCTCTTCGGTGGTGATCTCCTTGGCCTTACTCCAGCGTTTTTCGGCCTCGGATATGTCGATTCCTGCCGTTTCTGCCATGGTTGCAACGAGGACTGCGGACATGTGCTCTCCTATTTGCGCTTTTGTTTCCTAAACACCTGTTCCTTAACCGTCTCCGTGTTCGTCCCGTCCGTGCTGCTGTACCTCAAAACCTGATACGCGATGTTCTTCAGGACCGGGACCGGCTCGGTGTATGTCGCAATCGGGGTGCATCCCGGCGTGAGGCAGTATTTTATGGTCGCTCCCGGTTCGGCGGTCAGAGCCACACTCTGTTTTGTCTGATAGCGGCCTGCGGAAACGGATACTGTCGTTGTGGGCGGGGTGGTGTCTAGCGCTCCAACGGTCACAGCTCCGATGTCTACACCATCAAAACCTGCGTTGTCCAGTGCGGCGTTTGTTGGGGTGAAGTCCCCGCCAGCCACGTTTGCATATTGCGGGTCGCCGGTTATCAAACCATCTTCAATGGTGATAGAATCCGTAGCCGTTCTAGCCGTGAAGGAAAATCTGGCAATATCAATACCAGCAGTCACAGTGTTTGCCCCATCGGAAAGACTGACCTCTGCATCGAGGATTATGAATTTGTAGGTCGTGGGGTTGGTTACAATGTCAGGAGTCCCGGTCAAAGCAAACGCCCCATTGCGGTTGAGGTTGGTAATCAGTGTGAGTTCTGTAGCCGTATTATTCTGAATCATCGCGGGGATTGTAACGGTCCCATTGGTCAGAAGTACCAGCTTGCCACGCAACTGCTTGAGGGTGGTAGGCCATCCCGCCCCGGTGACAGTGATCTTTGACCCAAGAGCGCTGCCGGTGTTCGCCGCAGTTGCGACTGCCCCTTGCGCAAGCCCACTAGCGTTCAGCAGCGACACGGCAGTTCCTCCCCCCCAGGACAAGGTTGCCGCCATGTCGATACCTAGAGTCCCGCCAACTAGCAGTTGCAGATTTTTAGCCGCAACCGGGAAGGAGGTGTAAGAGGGGTTCCAGATTGACACTCCGCTTATGTTTTTGGCAGTGGCCGGCAGGTTATATTCATCCGCCCCGATCTTCGGTAGGCACTGACGGAGGTTGGAGGCCACAGCAAAGTTGAATTCAGTATTCTTGGCGAACCTGCCAAAATTGAACTTATTGTTAGCCGTTGTCGCACTGGTGGCTGGATCACGCCGGGAACCGTGATAGGTGTTGCTTGCGATGTTGTTATAAACCTGAACGTTAGTGCCATAGACAACGCCGGATTCGCCCTCATCCCCGAAAAGATAAGACCGATGCCCGTTGTCAAATGTGTTATTTCTCACTACTACAGAGTCGGACCATGTATGCGTATTGTAGCCGAAGGTTATTCCACCAGGCATATCGTTGTAGTCTGTCTTATAGATGATATTTTTCTCTATCAACACATTCTTGACGTGCCCGTTGGCAAAACCAATTACTATTCCGTGATGGAAAGATTCACTGAATTTATTGTCGGTTATAGAAACATTGGCACCAACAACCGCCGCACGATGGTTGCGAGAGTTTATGTTTCTGGCATAGACGAAAGGGTGGCCTTCAGTTCCCTGTCCCGACATGCCCCGGCTATCCAAGTACCCGGCGGTCCCCAAACCGGCAACAGTATTATCTGTGACAGCGTTGTCAGCACCATCAGGGATGTACTGTCCCACAGGCGCGTCCCCGGTGTTATAGGACATAGTTATGTCGTGTAGTGGGTAAGTTGCAGATATCCTATCGTTTAGGACCATTGGGCTTAATGACCGCCAAGCGTTATAGGACAGGTCGATATAGCCGGTGTCGTTGCCAAAAGACCCTACCCCCATCAGAGATTTGTTAAAGTTATTCGCGCCGTAACTCGCCATGCAGCCGGTAAAGGTATTATAACGTATCTTGACTTTTTCGGTGGAGTTACCGTAAGAGTCGTAAATTTGGATGGGATGAAAGCAGGTCGTGAAGGTGCTATGCTCGATGCGCCCCTCACGATCAGCCGTAACGCTGGCCGACCTCTTGTAACGGATGCCAACAGCAACGTTGGCGTCAAATTCCTTGTCGTATGTGGCTGCGCCCATGTACGAAAAGTCGCAGTAGTCGAAAACCGCACTCGATCCGGTAGTGTCTGCGTTGCTGATTATCCCCCACCCGAAAAAACTGAGGTATTTATAAGTTACGTTTATGCCCCCGTTGGTTTGCCCTGTACCTTTGACACGGTGAAACAACATGCCTAGCTGGTGATCCACGAAATAATCGCCATGACTCGTTATCTCCACAAGGGAGGATTTTATGGTTGAAATCCCCCCTGTCGGGTTGGTGATGGAGTTTAAAACAAAAGAGGTGTCAGTGCCGCTGCCAATTCCGCTACCTGCCGCATTCGATATGATCCTATTTTCAAGACCAGCGGTAATTTTGTTTAGCCCTATCCCAAAAATCATATCGTATGTAGATGTGGCCGTGACGTAAGATCCGCTGTAAGCTGAAGCTACACCCATAGTGCCGTGCGTCCCGGCGTAATCGACAGTGGCGCTGTTGTTCCAATTGGTGTTGGCAACAGGCACGGAAAACGTTATGTGGTTCCCGCTGGCTCCAACTGCCGCGAGATGTCCGTTATTTTTTATGAGGCTTTGACCGTCTGATGCTACATCACCAAGAATTATAGAACCGGGGCTTGGTTCAAATTTGGCATACCGGTTTATGAACATCAAGGTGTTGCTTGTGGTGTCGAACCCACGCAAAGTAAGAGTAACACCAGAGTTCACGACCAGTTTTCCATAGGTCGTTGAATTTGTAGCGTTGATAGCAACAGCATGGCCTATCGCCCCAGCTTTGCTGCCGACGGTTGTATTCTCGTCAACGGTTACCGTATGCCCCGTAGCGACGATAGCACTATCACCCGCCCCCGGCTTAACTCCACCAACCCACGTAGACATCGAAGACCAGTTGCCAGACTGTGCCGAGGTAATAGCCGCAGCCCAAGCGTTTGCCGATGCTAACAGTAGAATAAATATGAAAAAAGTAGTTCTCATGGTGTCACCCCCGTCCCACTCAACACGATCTGTTTCCGAGCTATATTCGGAGCTGAGTAGTTGGCGAACCCGCTATAAGCTCCCGCACCTGTAGGCTCAAAAGCCACTTTTACCGTGCGCGTCTTGCCTGAAGAGATGTTGCCGAAAGTGACCGTCGAGTAGATCCTGAATCCCACCCCAGTCACGGTGGTCGCTACGTCCTCGGCAATGTCGTTGCCGCTGTTGGTGATGGTGAAGGTGGCACCCGTCGAAGTCCCGGCGTCCTTGGATCCAAACTCGTAGGCGTTGGTGGACCATGAGAGGGAGGGGAGAATATCTATGTAGCGCACGTCGGACCCGGTCCTGCCGAAACCGAACCAGGCCCCGAAGGCAGATTGACATAGACACAGGAATGTAATTGCCGTAACCAGAACCTGCATAGACCCCCCCTATTGGCTATCCAGCTCCCCACCAGTGCATCCCGAATACGAGACAAATGGGGTGATTGGGTTTTTCAAAACCTCCCGGTATATGCCGCCCACCCATGTGCGCTTTTTGCCGCTGATGGTGGCCGTGCTGTGAATTCTAAATGTGCAGTCTGCCGGGGTGTAAAGGCTCCATGCAATGTTTTCCCGGTGGTCCACCACCGTTTTGGCGACGGTGAGGTCCACGGCCTTTCTGCCGTTCGGAGCGTACCCCTGGATAGGGATACCTCCGGGAGGGTCGGCATACGGAGGGGCGCTCACCAGCCTTCCCGGCCCCGCCCAAGCACACACGGTCAACACGACAAGTACGGCCACCGCGAAAATAAGCTCTCTGGTTTTCATGTTTTTGGCTCCTAACAGTTTTAGTGTCGGCTTACAATAAGAATGGCGGTTACTGATACTCTTCGTCTTCGTCGTCGTCCGCCATGTCCTCGTCGGAAAGGTTCTCTGCCGGGACATAGCCTATCGCCTCGAAGGAGCGAATAGACGGCCTGTGGTGGGTAGTCTCGTTCATGGTGAGGGCGTGATGCATGTCCTGCGGAGAAACGGCCTCCAGGGTGAACAGGTGGCCCCTGAACCCTATGCCGTGCTCATCGACGTAGGCTTTTACCACAGCGGCTCCGGGTCCTGACACCTCGGCCTTGGCCGGAGCATCCCATTGGGTGTCAGGGAAATCGATGCTGGACATGCCAAACAGGGTCAGGATGATGAAGCGGTAGGGCGTTTCTGGGTAAACTTGCATCACAAGGCCCCCTGTATGGCCTGATCCTGCGCCATTTCTTTTGAGATGGTGATGTTTTTCTGTCCGAACACGTCATAGGAAAGCCTTGAGAGTGTGTAAGGGCCGTCAGCGGGCTTCCCTGCGGCAATGTGCAGCCACAACGTGCGCTTCAGATTCTTCTCGCTTTTGATGTACGGCGATGTCTTGAATCGGCCCTCAGTGCCATACTGCCACTGAGCATAGTATCGGGTGCCGCCCCGGTAGCTCTTGTAGGATTCAAGGGTGAATCCTTCCGCGCTCCAAAAGTCCCCAGACTTGGCAATCTTCTTGTCGATGGCCCTAAGAAATTCTTCGGATGTCTGCATGGTGTCCTTCTGATCGGACATGGCCGCCTGTTGCTGTTCCACCTTTCCTTTGTCCATACGCGGGGCCGTGGCTAGGTAGCCCAGCATGAATGCGAAGTGGTCCGGGTCCTTCTCTGCCAGAACCGCCATAGCCTCCGGGGAACTGAAATACTGAACTCCCATGGAAAACACTTCGGTGATCCCGTTGCGGTAATGCTTGCCCACGTAGGGGTCGATGAAAGAGTCCTTGTACGCGACCTCGCTGGACTTGTAGCCGCGATTCCCGGTGAGCGAGGCCAAGGTCTCCACCTTATTCTTGCCTTCCTGGTCCCTGCCGGTGCGCTGGTCAATGAACCTGTTGGCGAGAGCCTTAGTGCGCTCGTCATCCTCCAGGACGTGGGCGAGTTCGTGGAAGAAAACGGATCGTGAAAACTCCCCGGCCACGTAGACGACTCCGGTGGTAGGCTGTGCCGCCGCCCGCTGCCCCCCCTTGGTCTCAAAGCTCACCCGCGACAGCCGCCCGCCCGTGAGCCGGTAGAACTCGGTCATGTCCTCTTTCAGCTTCTCCGGGGTGTACCCGCGCTTCTTGAGGTTCGACTGCATGTTCTTCGGCACCAGGACCATGTCGTTAAACCACTGGTCGGCGGCCTCCTTGGAAACCGGGGATTGGGCGAGTACATGGTCCTTGATCTTACCGATCTCGGCGCGAGCTGTAGCTATCTCGGTGCGCTTCTCGGTCACGAAAGCGTTGTACGGGTCGTTGTATGGCTTCAGCTCTTCTTGGAGGTCTCCTGCGGACTTCACGGCTTGGTCGTAGAGCGCGTACATTTCCGCTTGAATCGCCTTTATCGCCGTAGTGCGGTCCTGCTCGAACTGGTAGTGCGCTGCGTTGAATGCCTGCAACGTCTCCACGTAGGCCGCTTTGTCCTCCCCAGTCCCGCCTACCGGGTATTTAGGCTGAGTGTCCATCAGTTCGCGGCGGCGGGCGTCGAAAGAGTCAATGAGGGCCACAGCCTCTTTTTTCTTGGCGTTGTACCCGCTAGATTCCTCGGCCTCGCTCAGTCGGTTTGAGTATGCCTCGCAGATCGGCAAAGTCTTCTCGTTCAGCGCGGCCAACTCCCGCTCTATCTCCGCGCTGAGGTCCTTGACCCGTTGAAGCGACACGGCGGGGTCCACCCCTGCGGCCTCGTAGACGGCCTGTGCCTTGCTCCGCATTTCGGTGAGCTTTAAATCGGCGTAAGCGTTGCCGCTCATCAGGGGCTTGACGGGGCTGAGTTCCATTCCGGTGATCTTCTCGAAGGCCTTGAGGTGAACGGTCCCACCACCGGGGAGGTTCACCGTGTAGGAGTTGGCAGCGCGGTTGATCTCCCCTTGTGCATCGATACGGTCATCAATATTGGCGGCCTGATCGTCGTAGACGGCCCTTGCGGCATTTAAGCTCCCGGCCAATGCCCATATCGCGCCGATGTTGCGAGCCACGTCTGAAAGGCCAGGGAACCCGCCCGCAGGCCCATGGTCGAAGGCGGAAGCAAACCACTCGGCGAGGTTCTGGAACGTCTTGGCCCGCTGAATGTTGGCGATGGCATTCAGCCGGGGCGCGTCGGCGGGGTCGTCTGCCAGCACTATAACTTCGTCGTCTCCGGCACCCTCGAAAAGCAGCTTTAGGGTCTGCCAGTCGCCGGAAGCGGCAGACTCAAGAATCTTTTCTTTCACCATCGCGTCAAGGGCATAACGGAAGTCAGCCCACCCCTTGAACCTGAAAGCACGGTCGTCCAGGTAAAGATCCGCTATGACTTTACCGCTAGACCCCTCCGGCTGATCGGGATTCTCGTTGATGTAGTCGTAAGGAATGCCATTCTTTTTGAGATAGGCGCGAAGAGCCGGGGTGTCCGGGCGGGTAGTAAAGATGATGACCCTCCAGCCGTTCTCCCGGAGAGCCCCCATGCTGAAGCCAGCGCCGTGCAAGGATTCTCCGAACACGTCTTTGCCTTGGAATCCCTTGCTGTAGTCGGCGATTACCCCGTCGAAATCAACGCAGATGGTCTTTTGCATCTATGCCCCCGCGCCCGCGCTCCAGAGCTTGCCGAACGCCTCCTGCATGGCGCTTTCCATGATGGCGGATACCTTGTCAGAGTTCTTCTCGATGTAGGCGATGGCCGGGGCCTTCAGGGGCTCGATGTCATTGATGGCGTCGGCGATGACCTTGAGCTTGCCCAGGAAGGCCAGCGGGTCCAGGGAGTCGAACTTGCCCGCCTGAAGGTCAAGGAGGTCCTGGTTCGGGGCGACCGAAGCTGGAGTATATTCAAGAGCCTTGGCAAGAAGCTCCGGGATGGTGAGTTCGCCAGTACCTCCGCCTACGTACCCGTTATAAACGCCATCTCCGTTGACCTTGATCCGGTAAGCCCCGGCGTCAACCTCTCCCGGTTGCCTGACGGAGACCATGGTGATGCCGTTTGCATGAGTATAAACATCGTCTCCCGTGCCAACACGTTTCACCCACCCATCCGGCAACTGCACGTCCGGGATATCCACCTTGGCATTCAGCTTCGCCATAGCATCAGCCACAGCCTTCTGTATAGCCCTTTTCTCGCTAAAGGTTGCCTTGCCTTCCTTCAGTTTTGCCATACCATCAGCCACGGTCTTCTGGAGAGCCCGTTTTTCGGAGAATGAGAGCGCCGACTCCAGAATAGCGGATTCGAGAACCTGCTCGGCTCGTTCCGGCTCTCCTGCCTTCTCCTTGTTCTCGTTGAACTGCTTGATGATGTCGGAGAGAAAAAGGCTTTTCGGGGCGTCGATACCCTTGCGGAAGGCTTCCGGGGTCAAGGTCCCGGTGCGCCTCCCTTTGGACGTGATGGCTACCATAGTTGCCGACTTTCCCATTACTTGGCCTCCTGCGCTAAAATGGTCGTGAGATAGTCCGCAGCGGCGTTCAGCCGGTCGTCGTAAAGATCCATCAGCCCCTCGGCTTCGAGCATGGATGCAGCCTGATCTAAGGCGTCGCTGATACTGCCGCTGTCCGCATACTCCCCGGCAATTATCGAGTTGAGGATGGTGACGGCATCATCCTCTTCGGCGCGGTCGGGCTCGGTGTCGATCTTGGTATCGGTGCCCAATGCCGCCGACTTTGCCGCGTCCAGTTCGGCCTGTTCTCCGGTTCCGGCCAACCACTTCCGCAGGGCTTCACGCCATGCGTTCAGCAACGGGGACACGGAACCTTCGGCGTCGGCTATCCGCTTGATGTGCTCGGCATCGGCCACGTCCTGTTCCGTTCCGCCGCGCTTGGCGTCCATGATGACGTTTTCGGTGTGGTAGTTGTTGTCCTCAAGGATCTCGTAGGCGCTGCTGAAATCGTCTGAGGGTAGAGCCTTGATCTCTTCCGTAGGGAGAGTCCAAATCTGGTGGGTGATGGGGTCGGCGACGGCTTGGTTGATGGCGAGCTTGAGCGGGTCAACAACTTCCGCTTCCGGTGCTTTCATCCCTGCCAGTTTCTTGTCGATCCATGCGAGGGCGGCGACCGACTGCTTATCGAAGCCGGCGAGGGCCTTGGTATCGAAAAACTTGGTAGGCGCCAGGTCGCCTTGACTCTCATCCCATGCGGCAATCCGATAGACCCCCCCGGTTCTATCAGGTCCGTCCAGCGAAGCGAAGAGTTGGCCCGGACCCCTGAACTGGTCCATCTCGTTGATCGTCTCTTTGGCAAACCCGCGTCCCGACAACTCCCCCTCGAAGGTCGACTTCTTGGCCTCGAATTCCGCAGCGTCCGCTTCGGCCTGTATCTGCTCCGGGGTCTTGGTGCTCTCCCCGCCCGCCTTACCCTTGTTCCCGGCCACAGTCGCGGCCAAAGCGTCAACCTGCGCCTGAAGATCCGCGTTGAACTCCTGGACCTTCGTGAGCTGCTGGGTGGCCGCCTGGATCTCTCCGTCGAGCTTTTCCGATTGCGCTTCGGTCTCGACAAGCGTCGCCATGAGGGTTTCATGTTCCGCCTGGACTGCGGCGACCTGCCCCTGGACATCGGCGAGAGCCTGTTTCTGGTCCGCGATGTCCTTGGACTTGGACGCGAAGGCTTTGGCGTTCTTTTCCACCAGCATGGCGACGCGCTTTCCCACCTCTTCCAGTGATACGTCGGCTTCCCCTTCCGGGGAGACTGCGACGGTGATGTCCCGCTTGTTCAGGAGCCAGCGGAAAGCCAGGATCTCGTCGGCGGCGGTGATCTGAAGCTTGTTGTTGTCCGGGGAGTGGAACACGATGGTGATGGTCTGCCCGTCGGATACCGGGAACTGCACGGTGACGGTGGCGAAGAGCCCGGACTTGCGGGGCTTGCCTATGGTGGCCTCGCCCACCGTAAGCCCCTTGTCCGCCATGTAGCGATTCAGGGAGCGGGCAAGGGCGGTCATGGTCTGCGCCGTCCGGGAGAAGGATCGGACCCGCACCGACTCCATGACCATGCCATTTTCCCGGTCGGGGTTGCACCTCGCACAGTCGTTCAGGCAGCCGGTGTCACACATGACCTCGCCGCCACCGTACTCCGCTTCCATCTCGTCCATGGAAACGCTCTCCAGGATAAGCAGTTGCTGCTTCGGCTCACAGGTGAGCTTGTAGTAGGTGTCGGTGAGCTGTTCGGGGGTGTACCCCTTGGCAAAGGGGTTGAACCCTATCTTGATCTTCTTTCCGTCCTGCATGCCGTAAATCATCGCTGTCCCTCCCTCCGGGAAATGGTTTATTCGAAATCTTCGGGGAACTCGTCAACCTTCAGCTCCCGGTTGGCTGCTACCCATGCCGCACGGTCTGCGGTTGCCATAGGGTACTGCCTGTCGCAGGCGATGCACCTCTCTTCATGCACGTCGGATCCGCACCACGGGCAAGGCTTCTTCTTGTCACCGTAGTTCTCGTGGTCGGGATCGTCAACGTGCTTGGGGTCGTTGATATCGTGTTCCCCGCTGCGGTCGATGCTGGTGTCCTGTCCGACAGCCTCAAGGATCATCCCAGAGGGGATGCCACGGTAGATCAGTCCATCGACCTGCGCCTTGTAGTAGGGACCGTCAACGGTCGGGACCGACTCCATGATAATGGCCGTCTTGCCAGCCAGGATGTCTCCCTCGGTTCTGTGCCCCTTCAAGGTGACTTCGGTGCCGGACTCCACTATCATACTGTCCATCCCATCCATGAGCCCGCAGGAGGGGCAGATTTTGCCGGTGCCGTAGGCTTCCATGTCCGCCCCGCACCGATGGCAGTCACCACGCGCCCCAAGTGCCGCCATGGCCGGGACCGGATAGGTGAAGGGGGAAAGGATGGTGGTGTCCTGAAATACATTCCAGCCGGTGGTCTCGCTGCGCTCCGCGTAGGTGCCGCGCTGGTCGGGGGAGGCGATGACCTCGGAGCCCACGCTATTGGGCATGGCACCTTCTCCCATGCTGGTGTCGCCGCACTCCAGGATCATCGCCCGCACGGGCATGCCTTGCTCTTCCTGGTGCGCGTTGAAGAGGTCTACGGCTTCCAGAATGACCGCCTCTTCCGGGGCCTGGATGTACGCCAGGAACTCCTGCTTGGTGAGACGGGCAATCTTGCCCTCCGCCTTCAGCTCCACCCCCTCGAAGATGTTCTCTTCGTCCTTCATGAGCTTCATCAGTTCTTCGTCGCTGAAGCTTTCGATGAAGGCGATGGCGTCGGTGATGGAGCAGGAGTTATTGAAGCCCTCCACAAAAGCTGCTTTCAGCTTCGGATGCCGCCCGTCGCCGTGCATCATGTCGTTGGCTATCTGGATGCGGTCGATCTGTACCGGGGCGGTGCCTGCGGCCTCGAAGATGTGTTTTATGGGGGCGTCGAGGTGGAAAGGGTGTTTACCATCTTCGTCCTCGTAGTCAAGGTCGTCTTGAATGACGGCCTTCATCGCCTTAAGGACCTCTTTAGGGATGTTCTTGTACTCAACGGCGGGGACCATCTTGCCGGTTTTGCCAAAGTCCCTGAAGCCAAGAATGCGGCCTTCGTCCTGGACCATGGTAAACCCGGCTTTTTGCACCACATATTCCGGGGATCCCGCCTTGGGGAAGTACGCGCTCTCCATGATTCCGCTCTTCAGAGTTTCAAGCCGCAACTGCAACTCGGTGGACTTGCTGTTCTCCGCGTCGATCTGGTTTTGCAGGTCCCCCAGTGCGTTCAGCTTGGCCGCTATGGGGTTGGTCAGCGCGTCGAGCTGGACCCTGACCGCCTCCGTTTGCCCCTTGATCTCTTCCAGCGTGGTGCTGAACACGGTGACCTGCTCCGCGATGCTGGTGTTGACCGCCTTGACCTTGGGGGCGACGACCCGGACCCGCGACATCGCCTTTTCCTTGTTCTTCTTGTAGGCGGGCTCGTTGGCCTTCACGTAGTCCATGACCTCGTCGGTGAAGGTCTCGGCCTTGATGTAGTTCTTGATTGCCAGGACCTTGCCGTTCAGCTTCGTCTGATACAGGCTGCCACCGGCCTTGATCTTCAGCACGAGGGACTGACCCGACTCGAAGGTGAGCATGGCGCTCTTCACGGCATAGCCGTTCTCACGCTTGCTTTTATTATCGGCTACCACGTCCTTGACCGGAAGCCCCGCCTTCTCCAGTTTTTGAAGAAGCGACTGGAGCCCCTTTTTGTTGTAATTCTCGAAGTCTAACGCTACCATGCCGCCCCTCCTGTTTTTTGCAGACAAAATACTTGATTATTGGTGAAGTTACAATAATTATTATGGGTAGCTATTTATTTGTTTGACATTTAAATACGGTGGTGGTTTAATTTGCCTATCTTGTTTCACCAAAGGAGCCACCATGAAAAACTTGACGCTGGCAATTCTTTTCGCAGTTCTCGTTACATCCTCTCCCGCAAACGCCGGGGAGATTTTCACCCGAACCGCACCTACTGAGTGGACCACAACTGATACGGTTTTACAGATTGCTACCCTGGCGCTTCTTGAAGTTGACCGCAGACAGACGCACTGGATTGCTAAAAATCCTGTCTTGATAAAAGGGTATGGTTCACACAACAATCCTGATGGTAGCGTTGATTTCACTGTTTTAGTCGAACGGCATGCTGAATCAAATGCTATCATCGGTCAAAATGCGCACAAGGATCGTATCGACACATACTTTGCAATCGTATCGGTCGGGCATACTGCTGTGTCATATGGCCTTAGAAAGGCTGGATGGTCTATCGCTGGCGTCCCTGCTGTGAATATCTGGCAGAGTATATGGATAGCTCAAGAAATTTCCAGTGTTCATAAAAACTTTTCGGCTGGCGTTAAAATGACGTGGTAGTCCTATTTTTTTAGTTCAAAACCGTACAGAAATCTGTTTTGAAATGTACCTGTGCTACTGGAATGACTCAACCTCACCGTATATGTGTAGGGTCCTGCACTAGGTTGATCTATATATGTGTACGAGAAAGCACCGCTTACAGCAGGTCCAGTAAGACCTGTAAGCATGGTGCTCCCCCGATAAAGACGTATTTCGGGGGGCACTCCAGTGTTGATCCATTGGACTGAATAATTTATATAAACTTTCCCACCCGTCGTGGTTATAGTCCCCGTGTTAACAGTAGTTTCGGTGGTTGCGCTAGCACTTATGAATGATGGTTGCGCATCGCTGAACGCTGTAGTTACTGCCCCGTCTTGGATGTTACCTGTAGCAACCACACTGCCCGTCAACGTCAAATCTGACCCATCCCACTTCAAATTCTTCGTCGCGTTTCCAATATGAAACTTCGGCGTCCCCGCGTCGGTCCCCAAGAAGTACCCCGACGTGGTATCTGCATAGCTCGTTTTGCCGGAGTTGATGTCTATGGCGTCTGCTGTGAAGTTGATCTTACTCCCCAACGTCCCATCCGAGAAAAGCCCGATCCCTGCGACCTTCCCGTTGGCGTCCACCTTCAGGGTGTACTGAGCGGAATACTGGTTTGCCGCCGTATCCGCCTCGGACGCGCTCGTTGCCGCACTGGACGCATACCCGGATGCATTGCTGGCATAGGTCCCGGCATTGGTTGCGGCGGTCTGAGCTGTTGAAGAGGACGACGCGGCACTGTTCGAATAGGTCAAAGCATTCCCGGCACTGGTAGATGCCGATGTCGCGCTGTTATAGGCAGCCAGCGCGTTATCTGCCGCCTCTCCCGCCGCCGTGGTGGCCGTACTTGCCTGAGTGGTCGCCGTGCTGGCCGATGCACCGGCATTACTGGCATGGGTCCCGGCTGTGCTGGCACTGGTTGCCGCGTTGCCTGCCGACGTGGATGCTTGGGTGGCATAGGTGCTGGCATTGCCTGCGCTGGTATTGGCCGCCGTGGCGCTTCCCGCCGCCGCCGTCGCACTTGATCCCGCATTGGTGGCGCTTGTGCTGGCACTGGATGCGCTGGTAGATGCGGCGGTGGCACTGGTAGACGCCGCCGTTGATTCCGTGATGTCCTCGATGGATAGACGCGCTATCTCGTATGTCCCACCATTAGTATACCCTGTCATCGCCAACGGTCGCACGTAAACGATCCCGTTTCCCGTCCCGATGATCTGACTCCCTGTGCGAATCGTAGTGTATGTCTGCCACCCCGTCGCCACCTGCAAGTCGATAGCGTCAGCCAGCACATATTGGTACGTCGCCGATGGGTACATTACGTTGGTATAGCTACTTGTGAGAGCCGCATACCCAGCATACAGATTGCCACTAGCAACGTAGGATGTACGCCGGACGGTGGCGGTAAATCGGTATGTCCTGGCTGAATCCACGGGGTACGCTTTCCGTGAGAAAATAGTTGAGTTGCCGTTTATCGACAGAGCGGCCCCGCCATTCCCTGAAGTATTGCTGACAACACTATACGCCGCGCCAGACAGTGGTGCCGGGAACTGCGAAGTATATGTGCTGGACAGTTCAGCTAACGGTTCGGCAAAAAGAACCCCTGTCGAGTTCACGACTGTTTTATCGTAGGTTGACGATGCCGAAACGGAACTTGCC
>Ga0209518_1001502_pt1 | contig 24641 bp, 37 predicted proteins | sample RifGroB1_FD_183993 | JGI IMG/M metagenome (GOLD analysis project Ga0209518, IMG submission 183993) | Groundwater microbial communities from Rifle, Colorado, USA - Groundwater B1 (SPAdes) (version 2) | ecosystem: Environmental > Aquatic > Deep subsurface > Groundwater | place: Rifle, Colorado...
GCCAAAATTACCACCCCGCACCAGCAGAACGGCAAGAACTACGGAGACAGCAAGGAGACCATGGACCGCTACCAGGTTATTGCATACCACAAAGGCGAGTTCCGCAGCCTGATAACTTGCCGCACCTACATGGCACGCAGCAGCCAGGCCCAGGTGGTCTATGCGTCGATATGGGTCAGCGCACCCAGCCGACCGGGGAAGCCTGAAGTATACGCAGCAGGACACGGCAGCGCCGGGGGATACGGCTACCACAAGAGCAGTGCCGCCATTCAGGAGGCAATCAGCAGCGCCGGAATCAAGTTATACGGCAGCGCATACGGACCCCGCCACAACGAGCCGGAAGACTTTAAGAAGGAATGCCACATCGATGGAGTGGGGGAGCAGGCTATTGAATACGCATTAACCGCCATCGCCGCCGCGCTGGGTTACCACAAAATATACATTTGCAAAGGGTGACGCTATGTACGCACGTATCCAGATGTACAGGGGATGGAAGATAGGCCACGCAATAGAGGGATGGTACGTTGAACGGTGGGGTGTTCGATTGAACGTCAACAACCCCGAACACGGACGCCGCCGCATTGACGAGAGAGCAAAAGAATATCCATGGGAAGTAGACCCCGACCCAAGATCGTAGCCACACCGCCAAGGAGCCACGCCAATGACCCGACAACTCACCACCCCCGACCCCCACCAGATGACGGACCACCCCAACTATACCGCGGCATGTGACGAACTGTCACGCCGCTGCAGCACCGCCAGCAGCCAGGAGGCATAACCATGAGCACACAACACACGCCGGGACCATGGTATTTATCGGATAGAGAAATCCGCACGGAAGCAAATTATCAAGCGATATGTGAAATCTACAAAGGTGGACCACCCAACCCCGACGATGCCACCGCGCAAGCCAACGCCCGATTGATAGCAGCCGCACCCGCCATGTTCGACGCCCTCGCCTATGTGGTGAACTGGCACCGGGAGCATGACAGCGGGGAGGGGGAGCTTTTCGGGCTCGACTATGTGACCGATTGCATATCAGCACTCCGCCAGGTGGACCCCGAATGGCACACCACCAGCACCCAGGAGGCCCACGCCAATGACTGAACTATTAGCCGCAGCATCCGTGATTATCTACTGTGTAGTCAAGTGGAGTAGATGTTAACCGGCCCGAGCGGCCAAGGAGGTAGAGCGATGAAACTCGAACGGATCATAGACGCAGGAGAGAAATTTGCAGATCGTTATGTTTGTGAGTTCGACAATGGTGATGTGTACAACCTATCTGCCAACGCCAACCAACCGAACGGCGTTTGCATGTATGTTGGCAACGTAGACGAGGGAACCGCTGGGGTAGACGACAACGCGCCGGAAGTAGCGTGCAAACAAGCGCCAGAAGGAACCCGGCGAATGATCGAACGCTTAGAGAACGAGCAACCGTAGCCACACCCCACCCACCAACACAAATAAAGCCCGGTAACCGCTCACAACGGCACCGGCCAGGAGGCAACCAATGAAAATAACCGAGCAACACACACCTGTAGGAGTGTACACCACGATAGACCATGAGGGCGTCGAATTGACCGTTAGGACAGACCACGGACACCTCACCGAACTCAGACTATTAGCCGTCGAGTACGACCAGCAAGCGGCACACGCGACCCGCACAGCCAACCTTATCAGGGAGGCATGCAAGCAAATAGCAGCCACCTAAAATCCTTTCGGTCCCGACTTCATAAACCGAGCGAAAAAATCCCTGTAGAACCGTATTGCAAGCGGCTTTACAGGGATTTTACTTGTCTAAAAACTATGTGCTGTAATCCAGTTTTGCGCCTACCTCATCACCCCTTCAAGCGACCACCTGAGCCGAACACACTCTTGACACTCATCCGAGAACGCCAACCGCTCAGGAGCCACGCAACCACACCGCTTGCACGCCCGCACTGACCTGTAGCAAGCAGTCCGAGCCGAACCAATACCCCCCGCACGCATGGCAGCGTGACGAGCCGCCTTGTCTATTGTTGCTGCCCTTGGATACCTCAGTTTCATTTAGAATTTCTCCCCAGGATGATCCAGCTCCCATTGACGCTTCCGCCGTTCACCCTCTTCCGCTGTGATTCTGGGAGCGACGTTTACGCCTTCCTGTCTATGCGTGTTATTGTTCCAGCCGCAATAAAAACACACACCACTTTTAGGCGAATATTGGTGATAACCGTCGGCGTCATGTGGTACCAGTTTACCATCATTACCCACGAACCACCGACGCACACAGTTATACATTAATGGTTTTTCTATCTCGTTCCATGCGGCTTTCAACGCCTCATCGCTCCATGAGTTCGACTTGCACGACGGACATATTTTAGGCAAGCCCTCAATCCTACTCACCCAGGCGTTACCACACTTCATGCAGTCATACCTCCCCGCGTCAAGTAGCCCATCGGGGTCAAACGGATCGACGCCCGCCCACTTTGTCTTTTTGCACTTAGGGCATTGCCGAGGCACTGTCGCAGCCGACCGGGACATCCAGGAACCACCACACAGGATGCACTTGCACGGCACGCCCGTAACCACATTGCCAACCTGCCACCTTGTGCTTTTGCACTTGTGGCATTGTTTAGGTACCGTCTCAGCACTACGGCTTACCCACTCACCGCCGCACACCTTGCACACACAACTGACACCCTCATCCGGTTTATTACCAACCTGCCACCTTGTGCTTTTGCAATTAGAACAAATTGACGGGTCGGGCCTGTGACTCACCCACTCATTACCACACAGCTTGCACCTACACACATGTTTGCCGGCGTAGTTTACCCGCTCATTGAGAAGCCGACCGTAGGAGTTGTGATAACCATCCCAATCCTTACGCTTACACTTTGGACACTGGATAGGAGACCTCAACATTTTACTAACCCACCTGTTACCACACTTTTGACACGTGCATTTCGTACCCTTCATTTTGACACCTCGCAAAATAGTAATTTGATTCCCTGTGTTCCGGTAGTATCATGATAACCCGTTGCCTACAAGGGCAATAGCCATTATTTTTCGCTAACCAAAACAGCCGACGCCGTAACACCTTGAAATGCCAATGTAGCAGCCCCCGCTACTCCAGCACTGCTTTTTACCCTAATGGAGTAGCGGCATCCCAATTATTTCAGTAGTTTAACCCTTCTCTCGGTTACTTCCCTTAACTACTTCTATCAGAGAAGATCAGAGATGGATAAAAAAAGAAAGTAGGAGAAAGAGAAAAGAGAGAAGAGAGAGAAATACACAATAATACTTCTTTTATATACTATCCATCATTGACCCTAAAGGGTAAGCACTCGGTGGCGGGGTGGCGGGGAATCAGTTATAGTTTAATGATGTCAACTACTTGCAGCCCCCTTGAGGTGGCGGGGGGCCTGTGGGGTGGCGGGAGCCGCCAGTGTGATCATATGCACCGCTTGACAAGTTGCCCCGATAGGCAATATAATGCGCCCACAGAAGCAGTGAGTACACAACCTACACAGGAGTGAGTGCAATGAGTACACAGATGAGCGATCCTTTTGATCCTACAGGAGTTTTTGCGGCAGCGGAGGCAGGTGTGGCTACTCACACAACGCCACAACGGACATACCAGACAAAGAAGGGCAAAACTGTCACTCTACCGATCAAAGAGAAGGGAGTGCTCAATAAATCCACCAGGAAGGCTGTAAAACTCGTTGTAGAGCATGGAGTTGCGCCTAAAGATGCATGGGAGCTAGTGAACGGTAGAACCGCCACCAGCGCAGCCGTAACGAATCTTAAAGCCAAGTGTACCGATTACAGCTTGAAAGGGGAGGAAATGCAGCGTCTGTCTCACCGAGTGGTGAAAAATACCCTCAGAGGCAAACCACTGGAGACCAGGCGACCCCAGATCGACAAGGCAACGGGTATGCAGGTAAAGGACGATAAGGGGCAACCTATTGAAATCATTGAGTGCCAATACCCCAGCCATACAAACATGCTGGCCGCCGCCTCAATGGTCCAGGATCGAGTTGACCCGATTGTCCGGCAGAACATCAACCTCAACGGCAATTTGGCAGACTTCTTGCCGTTTGAACTGGATAAGTATCGGTAAGCGGGCGGCAGCTCGACCATGCCCCGGGACCAGGAGACAAGGGGTCATCTTGCAAGTGGTTGATTTTTCAGGGGTTCTAATCGCAACTACTAGTCATAGTTGCGATCAACTGGAAGCCGGAAAACAGGTGTTGTAGTGATTTCAGTAACTTACGTGGAATCTGAATATATGAGTCCGAAAATATTCATATATTCAGATATGACCCCCGGTGGCCTACCATTTTCAGCGGCTGTGCTGCCAAGGCCGCCACCCACCTGTCAGGGTGACGAATATTTTCTGGTATCGGTATCTAATAGCAACTATTTACTTGTCACTTGGGATTATTGGTGGTATATGTCTCCTATACCAACACAGGAGGCATACCATGAGCACACAGGCAATGAACCACCCACCCAAGGGTAAATGCATCATCGTAGACCCTATCCGATCCCTGGATGATGTTGCTGCTATCAAGCAGTACATAGCGCGATCCCCACGCAATCTGGCAATGTTCACGCTGGGTGTGAACACCAACCTCAGAGCTGGTGACTTGTTGCGGCTCACCATGGGCGACATCGACTGGTTCCTGGGCCGCCTGCACATCAAAGAGGGCAAGACCAAAAAGAACCGGTCGATACCCCTGTCAGCCGGCGTGTTGGAACTCCTGGTGGACTACTGTAAGCCGGGCAGGCAACACAGGAAGGATGAATTACTGTTCCCCAGCAGCAAGGGTGGTGGACCAATTACGGTCTCATCGTTCAACAACATGGTCAAAAAGTGGTGCAAAGACTGTGACCTCATCGGTAACTTCGGTAGCCACTCCCTACGCAAGACCTGGGCGTATACTCAGCACAACGTGTTCAAGACCGACATGGCCGAGATATCCAAGGCAATGAACCACTCCAGCATGAGTGTGACATTCCTGTACCTCGGTATTGACGAAGCGGCTCAGGCCAAAATGTACGGTAATTTTATATGAAGCATGACCCGTTCGACCCCAAAGGGTTGTTGACCCCACCCCGCCAGATGACCGAGGGACTGCTGAAATCGGTTTTTCTGTCACAGCGGCAGGGGATGACCCTCGGTCAGAAAATTTCCATGTCTCTGCGTCGTATCCGCCACTGGTACGAGTTGTACGACGGGAACGTGCATGTGACATTCTCAGGCGGGGCTGACAGCACAGTGCTACTCGACATGGTGAGATCGATCTACCCCCACGTACCCGCCGTATTCGTTGACACAGGTGTGGAATTTCCTGAGATACGGGAGTTTGTGCGTACTGTTGATAACGTGGTATGGGTCAAACCAAAAAAGACGTTCAAACAGGTTTGCCAAGAGTACGGGTATCCTGTCGTCAGCAAGGAAACCAGTCAGAAATTGCACGAAGTGCGTACCACCAAGTCTGAGTTCATGATGAAACTGAGAACCACCGGTGTAGAGGGCCGTAAGCGCCAGACTATCCCCAAAAAATGGCAGTATCTCATCGACGCGCCGTTCAAAATAAGCCACAAGTGCTGCTACTATCTGAAAAAAGAACCATTGTTCCGCTATGAGCGGGCTACGGGGAGCAAACCGTTTGTGGGTGTAATGGCCGCCGAGTCGTGTGCTCGGTTGCAATCTGCAACCGAGCACGGGTGCTTCATGTTCGGAAAGCACCCGATGTGCCGACCAATGTCCTTCTGGACGCAGGCTGATAGCCACGCGTACCTGGCAATGATTGACCACTGCGTTCTGTACGACCCACCGTTCAATTTCACCCGCACCGGCTGCATGTTCTGCGGATACGGAGTCGATCAGGAAAGCCCGAATAAATTTCAGAAAATGGCTGTCACACACCCCCGCATCCACCGACTAGCCCTGCCTGCTATGGGTATCGACAAGGTGATGGAGTTCATGAAGCAGCCTATAGGAGCCACCTAATGCCACCACGCAAGACCACTTACCAAACCCAACTCGGCGGCATGACCTACCAGCAAATCGCCGCGGTCCTGGGCGTCTCACACACCCGCGTCCAGCAAATCGAGGCCGCCGCACTGGCTAAGATCAGGGCACAGCTACACCCCGACCTGATACCGGACGACCCGGGGGCTGCATGGGTGGAGCCATCGCACTGGTAGCCACAGACAACCAAGGAGGATGTGAATATGAGCACATGGTACGAGACAATGATCGCGCAGAAATTGGGTTTTGCCGTAGGTGAGATTGTAGAGGTCAGAAGTCAAGGGTTCGGTGGATGGGGTCGCCACAGGATAGAGCGGATAGAACCAGGCATTTCGTTGATGTGCCCCCTGCCAGTCGCTCGACTATCTGGTGGCTGCCACATCGTACTCGGTGGCGACGGTATCCGCAAGTTCGTCGGTCCACTGCCTGAATGGGAGATGCGCGTTTACGCTTGACACAGTGTGGGTGTATGGTGTATTGACTTGGGGGGCAACAACCACACACGCATCGGAGCGTAAGTCAGCCTGGTAGACACCCCGGCCTGGACCCGGGAAGCCGTTGGTTCGAATCCAACCGCGCCGACCATATAACCACACGGAGGTGTGACCATGGACTACACAAAACGGTTCTACTGCAAGACGGTCACAGAGCATGTGGACGCCCTCACTGTGAGCAAGGACGCAGGCACAGACTGGTCAACGGTCGAGATGCAGGGCCAGGGCACGATCACCCTTCGCAGCAGGGAACACGCCGAGTCGCTGGTCCACATACTCAACCAGATGCTGGGGCGGTAGCCATGACCATGAAACAACCACTCAAACTCAGCATCGTGCCGAAATACAACGCCCAGACAGTCGATCTGCTGACCGAACTGCTGGAACAGGCCAAAGCCGGTGGGATAACTGAAATGACGGTTACCACTCGCTGCAGCGACGGCACGTACACCCACAGTTGGACCGGGTGTGAAAACCTCATGGAGCTGGTTGGCGTGCTTGAACGGCAGAAACTGGCTACTCTCAGACGGATGGACCAATAAGGAGACCAACAATGTCATATTCGTTCAACGACCCCTGCTTCAAATGCCTCAAAAAGACCAAATGCACCGACGCCGCTGTGATCCGTGGTGCAATATCGGCAATCCACAGTATGCCATCCGGCGTGGGGCACCTTGGCGCTGGCACAGTCACACTCCAGTGCTGGAACTTGGATGAGAAGCCCGAGCCAGTAGATAACGATTGACAAACACCGCCACACAGCGTTAATGTGTTTGCGCTCCTACCTTTAGCGGGGGAACATCTGGCACCACACCAGACCGGAGCGCAAAATTTACCATGTGGAACGCCGAGTGGAGGTGTGACAGTGAAGAAACCCCGCGCAAAACGTATCAACGGTTCACTCAGAGACAGTTTCATGGCGAAGTTTAAAGAGGACTTCTGGACCGGCTGCTGGTTGTGGACCGCTTCTACCGATCAAAAAGGCTACGGCCATCTCAGACACGGTGGCAAGGATTACAAGGCACACCGTCTGTCATATGAATTTTTTAAAGGCCCAATACCGGAGGGTGAAGGGTTCCATGGTACGTGCGTTCTCCACACTTGCGACACACCAAACTGCGTTAATCCAGAACATCTGACGTTGGGCACCAACCTCGACAACATTTTGGATATGAGAGCAAAGGGTCGTGACATCAGCAAGGGTGAGAACCGGTACAACTCCAAGTTGACCGAGGAAGACGTTGCAAAAATCAAAAAAGACCCGCGCACACTCGCGCAAATAGCCGCCGATTACCCTGTGGGGTACAAACAGATCGGCAGGATCAAACAGGGCGTTCGGTGGAGACACACCAATCGGCCAGAGGTGGTAGCGATTGGCAATCAACTTCACACCACACCCCCAAATCGCCCCATGTAAGAGTGTTTACGACTCCGATCTACTGGAGTTACGCAAACGGCTCGGCCTCAGTCACAAACTCCAGGGTGACGACATACAGGAACTTACCACACATCCCGAGTTCCCGTGGGTCACTTGGTACGCACACAATTATGAGGCAATGTTCCGCGACATAGCTGGTGGTGAGGACCATGACCGCGAGGCCCGGGCCAAGGGGTGTCAACGTGCTTTGATCAAAGGCGACCTGTTCTACATCGTCGCGTGGGTCATGGAAGTGCCGATGGACATCTGCAACCACCCGTATGTGGTCAAGAGTTGCCACGAGATCGAGAGCAGTTCACCCGATGGCGGTTTGGGTATGACCGACATACTGGACATCGAGTCTCGCGAACATTTCAAAAGTACAACAAGAACAATAGCACTCACGATCAAGCGTGTTGTCAACGATCCTGACTGCTGCACAGGCATATTTTCCTTCAAAAAAGACGCAGCCACCAAGTTCCTACAGTCGATCAAGGAGACTTTTGAGCGGCAGTTGCTCATTTGGGCATTCCCTGAGATTTTTTACAGCAACCCGCATCACGAATCACCATCATGGTCATTGCAGAACGGTATCTGCGTCAAACGCAAGTCATCCAGCCGCCGTGAGCATACCGTAGAGGCGTTTGGTCTTGTCGAGGGGATGCCCACAGGCTCACACTTTTGCCACCGGATTTACGACGACGTGGAGACGTTTGACATCGCAAAATCTGCCGGCCAGATGGAAATCTGCTTTAATTCCTTTGAAATGTCGTTCTCACTCGGACGGCAGGGTGGTACAGAGATTATTCAAGGCACGTACTACCATCACATGGGGGTATTGGCGAGGATCAGGGACAAAAAGAAGGCTGATGGAACACCCGTCTACCGACTGATCATCAAACCCTGCACTGAGGATGGTACTCGGACAGGTAAACCGGTCCTATTCTCCCCCGAATACCTGCAGCGGTGTATCGAGAAGTCAGGCAAGCAGTTCGACAGCCAGTATTTGTGCAACCCGACCCCTGTGGACACGATAACACTCGACAAATCCATGCTCAACCGCATCGACCCGGCATTCCTGCGAACTGGCAAGTGGGCTGATCGGTACAAATTTTTAATTGTCGACCAGGCGGGCGGCACGGACACCAACATCAGCGGCCCAGGCGACATGTGGGCTATCGGAGTTGTGAGCATCGTGCCCAGCGTCAGCCTGGCGAGTCGCACCGGAGCCGAGGCGACCGACGACGACTTGGGTATCTCGGACATCTGTGTGGAAGACCTCATAGCCGACCGATTTACACATTCTCAGGCGGTAGATACCATTGTCAGGATGTACCTTAAACACGGCATGATCATGCAGGTAGGCGTGGAAAAAGTGGCTCTCAGTACCACAGAGATACACGTAGTCGATGCACTGGCAGCCAAGGGGCGCAAGTTGAGTGTACAGCACGGTAATCTATTTTTACTTAGGCCGGCTGGTCGAAAACTTGAGAATCGCATCAGCTCGGCGTTGGAATGGCCTCTGAACAACGGTCATATCTCGTATTCAACTGGTATTGACCCTGAGTACATTGAAAAAATGAAGCAGGAGATGGACCAATTCGGGTTCGGGCACTCGGATATCCTGAACATCATCAGCTACAGTTACGACATGTTCCGAGTGTTCCCATTCCACAGGTACGCAAAGCGCAAGGTAGTCAGTGTCACATCATTAATGGCCGCTGGATCGGCTGGCGGTCGTGTAAAAGGCGAGTGGGGTTAACAGGCTGGAGGGCCACACACATGGGAGTCAAGGTAACACAGAATCAACCAGGCAGATGGGTCTGCAAAGGCCCACAAGGGCACGTAGGCAAGGGGAGCACCCGCACAGCGGCTATGGTCAGCTACAGCCAGCGGCGGGTTGCAAGGGAGGTGTGACAGTGACGCCAGAACAGATCGAGCGGATTTCAAGAGAGGTGAAGGACGGGATAGCAATCCGAAACCTCGCCAAACGGATAGGTGAATTGGACGACAACATAGCCGACTGCCACACACGCCGCAAGGCAGCTATCATGCGGGCGGCTCAGGCCGTCAGGGAGGTGTGACTGTGGATTTCAGAGTAATGTTGGAGTCAGGAGATGATGAATACCCGGGGTGCTTTTTGGTCCTCGGGTTGGGTAAATGGCGCAAGCAAATTGCTATCCCTGCGATAGTCAAACCGGGCGTGTGCATGGTCAGAGGTCAGTACAACTACGACGAGTTCATAGAGAGCCGTTACGGTGTGTACCTCTTTGAAAATCACTTCAACATCTGTTACGGGCGCGGGGATGCCAATTTCAACCGTGACATTTTCGGTGAGGAACAGCGGTGGAGTTGCTTCTTGCCTTGGATGGAATGGCGGCACGTTCGCCACAGTCTATACGACCTGTCGGGTGGGCACGTCTTTACTCAGTTCGACCGGGACGCAGCCAAAGGTGTGAAACAATACGAGGATTTCCGCAAACAAGAACCCATCTGCCCCAAAAGGGTATTCACTTTCAGGGATTTCGATGGCGAAGAAATCGAAGCCACAACCCACATTGAAGAACGAGAATGGCACCGTGGTGAAGGTTGGTTCAAATGGTTGTCATGGTTTACACCCGCCAAAATTCGGCGTAGTCTCGACATCCAGTTCAACAAAGAGACAGGTAAACGTAAGGGATCGTGGAAAGGTGGGACTATTGGACACGGGATCGACATGCAGCCTGGCGAGTTGCATGAATCGGCGTTTAGACGGTACTGTGTGAAGCACGGTATGACATTCGTCAAATAAAAACCCTTGACAACCGCCACACACTAGCATACGCTGCCAGCCGACACTCACACAACCGCATTTCGGGGGTTGTGTGCAAAGACCGATAGCCAAACTGGAGGACATCGGCACAATGGCAAAACGCACCATCACTACATCCGGCACCAGTGCCACTGCCACATGGCTCTCAGCCCGCGTGAAGGAACTCGACGCCGACCTCTTGGCCGATCAACACAATAGGCAAGCGGCCATCGAGGACTTGAAATTCGCACTCGGGCAAGGCAACCAGTGGGACCCCGCCGTTCGTGCCGAGCGTGAGGCCGATGGTCGTCCTACGCTTGAAGTAAACCTATTTCCCCAATTCATCAGCCAGGTGACCGGCGACATTCGCCACAATCGCCCCCGCGCCCGTATCACCCCCGGTGACTCCACAGCAGACGTTCAGATCGCCCGTATCCGTGAGGGTATCATTGCCGACTCTGAGTACCAGAGCAACAGCGATTATATCTACGTCGAGGCGGCGACCAGCAACGTGACGTGTGGCTATGGTGCATGGCGTGTGCGTACCCGCTACACCGAAGAAAACCCCTTTATTCAGGAATTCTACGACGAGCTCATAGACAACCCATTCACGGTCGTCATGGATCGCCATGCCAAGTGTCCCATCTATTCCGACGCTGGGCACGGCTGGATCATCGGCAAGATGCCCGTCGAGGACTTCAAGAAGGAGTATCCTGGCAAGCGGCTCCCCGGCGACTCGCTGTCACCCGGTGAAGGTCTTAGCTATCAGAACTGGTACGATGACGAGACTGTCACCGTTGCCGAGTATTTCGTCCGCACCAAGGTCAAAAAGACAATCTGCCTGATGTCCGATGGCAGCGTAATCGCCAAGGCCGATGTGGCTGAGGCAACCAGATCGGTGCCGCTTGAGTTGAGTTCGGAACAGCCCCTTGCCCCTCCCAATGAGCTACCCGCAAATCCTCAAGCGGCACCGGTACCCCTACCAGCAGCGCAGCCGGCACAGGCGACCCCGCAAGCGGCACTGGCACCCCCGGTCGCGGCTCCTGTTGCTGCTGGTGCATCACCCCTGTCCATAGTCAAGGAGCGCGAGACCGAATACACCACGATCAAACGCTACGTCATCACAGCGTGTGACATTCTGAGCAAGAACGGTCTGGACGGTGAGGATGTCCCGGGAACGATCATACCGATCATCCTGCTGACCGGCCACCGCACCAACATCGAGGGCAAGACATACATCAGCGGTCTGGTCCGCAACGCCAAGGATGCCGCCAAGAACGTCAACTACTGGGTGAGTGCCCTTGCCGAGCGGATCGCCCTGGAGCCGAAAGCACCGTGGATGGCTACGCCGCGACAGATCGAAGGGTTTGAGAACGACTACATCAGCACCAACAAGAAAAACCTGCCGGTGCTGTTCTACAACCCCGACCAGACGGAGAGCGGTCAACCACTTCCCCCACCCATGCGCCAAGGCCCGGGTGCCGTACCCGGCGCTCTGTTCACACAGCTCCAGAGCAGTATGAGCATGTTTGAATCGGCAATCGGTATGACCGGCACCGACCTGGGTGCATCCGGCCCCGAGCGCACCGGGGCGGCTGTGACCGCTCGCCAGAAGCCCGGTGACGTTCGGACGTTCAGTTACATCGACAACCTGGCCCGGGGCATCGCACACGGTGCCAAGATCAAGAACGAGATGATTAGTGAACTGTACGACACACCCCGCGACGTGCGGTTGCGTGGTCTGGATGACACCGAGACCTACCTACCGGTCAACATGCCAGTGCGGGACGCCTACAATATGATCCAGGCGCATCCCGAGCGGTACAAGGGTATGAACACCACTAAGCTGATCGCCGCGGCGCAGCAGCAGGGGTGGGACGCCAAGTTCAACGACATCACAGCCGGCAGATACGCGGTCAGGGTCACAGTCGGCCCGAGCTACGCCACACAGCGCCAGGAGTCAAGCGAGTACATGCTGCGTCTGGTCAGTGCCCTGCCCAAGCAGATGGGTCTCGGTGCCGACCTGATCGTGGGCAACTCGGGTGTGGTTGGTGCCGAGGTGCTTGCCGAGCGGATCAAGAAAACCTTACCCCCAGGCATCGCCAAACCGACCCCGGGCGAAGACCCGCCGTTGCCGCAACCCACCCCACCGCAAGTCATGCTGCAGATGGAGAAGGCCAAACTGGAGCAGCAGAAGGTCATGCTGCAAACAGCCAAGGTCGAGGTGGAAAAGCTGCGCGTGGCTAAAGAGGCGCAGGGTGAGATGAGTAACATACGACAAGAGATTCTGAGCGTGCTGGCCGAGTTACATGGCCACACGCCTACCACCGAGGGAGGGATGCCACAGTGAGCCAGTTACCACTTTACAAATGTCACAAGATAGTCAGGGCGGCCAAGATTGTAGGGATCGAACCGTGCGACAACGAGTTACGTACCGGTCTTTTACTTGAAATCCCAGGACAGACCGAGAAAGAACGTGTGGTGGTTGACACCACATGGAAAACTCGTAACCCAGCGTGTGCTGTCGGCGGCTACTTTGTGGAGTATCAGGAGGGCGACAAGTACACCAGCTACAGCCCCGCTGGTCCGTTTGAGGGTGGGTACACTCTGGCGGCTGAATGAAATTGTTCGCGTTCAACAAAGACATCCCGTACAACTGTGGGCCGACCGAATGGGCGTGGGTCACATTCACCACGTTCAAGGACGCACCGGGGTGGGGTCTGTTCATCCACTTACCGTTGCCCATCAAACGCAACAGCTACGACATTCACACAAATCAGCAAACCCGTGGGTGGCATGTTCCGTTGATAGGATTTCGCCACGATCAGGCTGACTGCTGGTTGATCAAGATTTTAGTGCAGTGGTACAAGGTGGTGCCGACCTACGGGCAAGTAGCAAATAATAGGGATGCCGCCGACCATCGGGCAATTGGAGAGGAATCATGATCATCAGACGACTGTTTGCACCTGACGGAGTACCCCAAGGCAGTGTGACCATAACCGAGGGCACACCCACCCCTGCACCAGCAACACCGGCCCCCACGCCCACCGAACCCCCGGCGCCGGTAGAGCCACCCGCAGCATCGACCGACGAACCATCGGCACCAACCGACCCCCCGGCACCCGCTCCCGAGCCTGACAGCGCAACGGGTCTCAAGGCGGCAGCAGCGGCAGAGCGCAGGAAGCGGCAGGAAGCACAGGAGCAGGCGCGACAGGCACGCGAGGAAGCAGCATTTCTCCGTGGGCAGCTTGCCGCGGCGACCCCGGCAGCACCAGCCGAGCCAGTGGCACCTACCGGCCCCCCGGTCGCACCCCGTGCAGATGATTACGAGCACTGGGATGACTTCCAGGCAGCCGACCGTCAGCACATCGTCAAGTTGGCCGAGTATAACGTCATGCAGAACCTGCAGACCATCGAGCAGCAGCGCACCGCACAGCGCACGCAGCAGGAGACGGAGACCAACTGGCAGCAGCGCCGTACCACAGCCGTTGCCAAGTACCCCGACTTCAACGATGTGATCAGCAACCCCGACTTCACTCAGTCGGCAACCGTAGCGGATGTGATCAAGACGCACGATCAGGGGCCTGACCTGGCTTACCATCTCGGGACCAACCTGACCGAAGCAGCACGCATCAACGCCCTGCCGCCCATCCAGGCTGCCATGGCACTCGGGCAGATCGCCGCAACCCTCGCCAACAAACCGGCACCGGCACCGCCCCGAGTTGTGTCACAGGCTCCTGAGCCGATCAGCACCGTACCGCTGACCGTGGCACCCACACAGTTCGACCCCGAGACGGCCTCCATGGCTGAGTACCGAGCATGGCGGCAATCACAGATGAGACCACAACGCAGGTAATATAAGGAGATAAATTAATGGGAGCCAATGTTGTATTGACCGACTCGGTAATTGCCAAAGAGGCAATGATGGAGTTTCAGAACCAGATCGGATTCCTGAAAGGCGTCCGCAAGCAGTATTCCGACCAGTTCGCAAGGACCGGCGCCAAGATCGGCGACACGATCAACGTCAAGAAACCGAAACGTTGGACCGTCCAGCAGGGGCCGGGGATCATCCCGCAGGGTCAGACCGACGAGACCGTGCCGCTCACCCTCAATCGCTTCTGGACCATCCCGATGTCCTTCAGCGATGTGGAGCGTACCCTGCACATCGATGAGTTCCGCAAGCAGTATATCGTGCCGGCGATCAGCAAGATGGCATCGCAGATGGACTGGGAATGCCATGTGGCTGCGATCACCGGCCTCTATCCGACCGCCAACAGCCTCGGTTCCTACGCCTGCCCCGGCGCCGGCCCCGTCAACACCGTAATCGGCACCCCCGGCACCACCATTGGCACGGCAGGTGGTTCGGCCACTGGCCTCCTGCAGTACAACGCACCGACCGCGTTCTTGAACGCCGGTATGCTGCTCGACAATGCCTGCGCACCGGACGACGGCAACCGCCACATGCTGCTCAACTCCGCAGCACAGGCTTCCAGCATCGGCAGCCTGACCGGCCTGTTCAATCCGCAGGGGATCATCTCCGACCAGTACCGTAAGGGTGTCTTGGGCGATGCGCTGCGATTCAAGTTCGCCATGGATCAGAACTGCCACGTGTTCACCGCCGGCAGCCGCGCCATCAGCGGCAACGAGACTACCACCACGTCCGCATGGACTGCGGGTGCCACCCCGTCGGCAACCATGGTCTTCACCGCGGCAGCCGGCGACAACACCAAAACTCTTGTCCCGGGTGATACCTTCACCGTAGCCAACGTCTACGCGGTCAACCCCGACAACCAGCAGAACACCGGCATCCTGTACCAGTTCGTCGTGGCCGAGGCGGTCACCCTGGCAACCGGCGCCAACAACGTGGTCGTCGCCAACCCGCCCCGCGTAGCCGGGCCTACCACCGCATACGGCACCGTCGTCCTGACCGGCACCAGCGCCACCGCAGCCGTGGTGTTCACGACCGGCGCGGCCAGCACCGTCAGCCCGCAGAACCTGGCTTTCCACGAATCGGCGTTCACCCTGGGTACCGCTGACCTCCCGGTTGACATGCCGAATTGCCGCGCCACCCGCGTCAGCGAGGAAGGGATCAGCATGAGAATCGTAACGGGCTATGACATTATGAGTTCCAATGTCATAACGAGGCTGGATGTGCTCGGGGGCTTCTCCACCCATCGCCCCGAATGGGCTGTGAGACTTGCCTCGTAGCACACCCACGACAACCGGCCCGGTGTGACAACCGGCCCTATACTACCAATAAGGAGAATATATCATGTCTTTGGACTCCCACACCACCACCATCATGGGTCCGCTGTCGGGCACCATTCCGGTCGGCATGAGGGCAGGCGCTGCCCAGGCAGCCGTCACCACGACCGCTGCGACATCCACCACGCCTTACGGGTTCGGTGCAGCGGCCCAAGCTGACGCAATAGTAACGCTCGTTAATGAGATCAGGGCCACCCTGGTCGCAGCAGGCATCATGAAGGGCGAAGCCTGATGAAACAGATGCCCACGATCCAAGGCAAGAAGCCCCCCATCAAGACCCGCAAGGGTAAACCGGTCGGCAAGATGGTCATCACGGTCGGCAAGCCGATGGGCGACAAGTGCTAAACCAACCAAGGCCGGTGTGACTATTTACCACCGGCCTTGCTTTACGCTGGAGGGCGGGGCGATGGGTAATCTGGTCAAAGAATGTGTTTCGGTGATGAGAACAAAAAGGCTTGATGATATTCTTCAAGAACTTTGTCGGTATGGCAAACCTCGGTTGTCAAATACTGGTTCAATCGGCCAGCAAGAATGGTACTGTAACATGGAGATGTTCGCTCAAGGAAAAGGTGTAGAGTTCAAGATCGCGTCTGATTTTAAACATTCTACACCCACAGAGGCGGCGTTAATCTGTTATGAGAGAATGGTGGCAGCTCTTGAAACACTCGGGGTGACCGCCTAATGCGCGTCCTATTCGCCACCCCCTCATACCGCGGTATCACCTACGCACCGTTCCTCGAATCGCTTGAGGCGACCACCGCACTGCTGGCCGAACACGGCCACCAAACCGAATTTTATCTGCTCACGGGTTGCTGCTACGTGCAGACGGCTCGTAACCAGATTGTCAAGCATTTTCTCGGGTCCGATGCTGATGTGCTGTTCTTCCTCGATGACGACATATCCTGGCCCGCTGGTGCAGCTCTCAAATTGATTGAGACTCCCGGTGAAGTAGTGGCCGGCATATACCCGCTCAAGTCAGAACCACTCGGCTTTCCGGTAGTCATCCATACCACGCTGGAAGACGCCCCTGTGCAGCGGGCTGACGGCTGTGTGGCTGCTGATGCGGTGCCAACTGGCTTTCTGTGTATCCACCGCTCGGCCCTGGAGCGCATGATCGTCGCGTATCCGGGCCAACGGTACGTGTGCGACGAGAGTGGTGAGATGTACGACCTGTTCCCGCAGGGTGTCCACGGAGGTAGGTGGGTCGGTGAGGACTTCGCATTCTGCCGCCTGTGGAGGGAAATCGGCGGCGAGATGTGGGTCCAGTGCAATATTTCATTTACACACGCGGGGCGGCATGGTAATTTCATGCATTATTTGCAGGAGGGTTAGATGACAAGGGTAAACGTAGGCAAGAGAATATTCCAAGACCCTGTGACCCAGGTGTTCAAGACCATATCGGTTTTCAGTGAGATTGAACCTGAACCGGAAGTCAATCAGATTCGCGAATACCGACCGAACCTGGCTGAGATATTGGCTGCCGCTGCCGCCGAGCAGGTAGCACCCACGGTTGAGGTAGTCACACTGCCCCCGGTACCGGTCGAGCCACCCGTCAAACCGAAACGCATCTGGAAACCGAGACCCAACCGCAAGAAGGGAGCTGCCAAACCATGAGACGCCTACCGTTCCTGTTCAGCACCGACGACCATGGGAGGTTCATTGCCAAGTACCATGACGCCTTTGAAACGGTACGCATGGACATGAACAGTGAGCCGAAGTACTACGGCGACCTCCACAGTGAGGGGTATTTCACCATACGCCGCCACACTGATACCGCTGGCGACGAGCATATTATGTTCTACATCGGTCAGCCTGACGAAACGCTGGCAACCAAATGGGCAGACAGGGCGACTCTCACCTATGTGGAGTATGATCAGGTCGAGGTGATGATATGATGTGGCTACTGGTAGCACTGGCTCTGGTGATCGGGTATCTGATTGGTCGGTACTGCCGACCGGGCACGCCGGCAGTGGTAGCACAGGAGGCACCCACACAGCTGGAGCCGCCGCCCGTCACGCCGGCAAAATACCGGTATGACCCCGACACCCACAAACTGATACGCCACTGTGTGGTCGTCGGTCTGTTGCTGACTGCCGCTGTGTCTTCCCAGGCTGGTAACATAGCGGTCATGGACCCGTTTACCAAGGGTCCGAAAAACCTTGTCCCGGGCGCGGGGATAGCATTTACCGGAACAACCATTTCCGCAACCGGTGTGCCTGCTGGCGGTGTCACCGACATCACATTCAAGAACTACACTGGAGCAGAAGGGGGCAGAGCTACCAACGACCGTGTGGACTTCGTGCAGGAACAGGTGACTGGGCAGGCTACTGGGGCGGCTCTCGGGGCCACTGCGCTACAACCCGGCGCACCAGCAACATCCATAGCCAACACCCCTGCAGGGTCGATAGCAGCTACGGACGTGGACGCTGCGCTGAGAGAGTTGGATGCGGAAAAGGCTACGGCGGCGCAGGGGGCGAAGGCGGATAGCGCGTTGCAGCCTGGGAACGTTGTTAATGATCTGATAAGCGGCGGGGTGGCTGTTCCTTTAAGTGCTGAACAAGGTAAATCTTTGCAAACTTCTAAACAGGAGCTACTGACAGGTGTGGCTGGTTTTGACCTAAATGCTACGGGTACAGGCGACCGTAATGGGTTGATTGATCTTCACGCCTCTGACCTTGCAGCGCAATCAGACTATTCATCCAGAATTATTAGATCAAATGGAGATGGGGGCCTTCGGTTTTTCAACCGCTACGCAAACTCCAATCCTGCTGGTAGTTACGCTTTTTATTTCAGTTCTGACAATGCATCAGCAGGCAACAGCGGCGGTAATTTCACTATTGCTAACGGGGGGGTCTTCCACAGGATTACAGCACCGACTTACGCATGGAATATGTGGCCTGCGGTCGAACATTCTGTTGAGTTCCCGCTTCTTGGGGTAGGTGGGGCGAATAGTGGATTTGCGCAGTGGTTGGTTTCTGCTGGGCCTACTCCAGCACAGGTAGCCGCGAATAGCAACGGTGCAAATTGGGGGATAATAGGCAGCGAGATTAACACATTCGAACGCACTGCTGATGCAGGGTATATGGAGTCGCGAGTCGGACGTTTTTCTGTTGGGCTCCAGTTGGTACCCGAATCGGAGTTGTCCATTTTTGGGGGCGCGCCTCAACAAGGGTACAACGGATCATTTGGTTTGATGATTGGTGGCTCTGATGCTTCGGCCCCGAGAACATACCCTTCAGCTAAGTGGCACGTACCTCTGATGATACATTTAAACGGGACCGCGCCGGGGGGTACATCTATGCTCCTACGTGGGGGGGGTGACGATTCTAACGACCCTAATATAGCCGTTAAAATTATGGATTACCAAAACATTGGGATAGATACTTCATCGGCAACGATGGCATCAGATGCTATTCGCCTCGGTCCTACACATACAATAGGTGACGGCACCAACAGTTACACACTTGCACAACTAGCGGAGGGGGGTAGCGCAGGAACCCCTGCATCTACAGTAACGACTCAAGCCTTTGCCGATGCTGGCACTGTGGGCGTTTCAACCGATTACGCAAGGGGCGATCATAAGCACGCGATGCCAATTACTCCGCTGACTACCACATCTATGAGTGCGTCTTCTGGTGTTGCTACGTCAAGGGCTCAACCAGATCTTGATACAGCCAATAGGTACAGCGTCGTGACAACAAATTATACAGCCACGGATACAACACCGGCCGTAGGATCATCTTTGGCTGGTATAGATATTAATGCACAATACAGCGGGGATAATAGCTCAGGTAATGCTGTTGATGCTGTTTATGGGGCATTCCTTAGTGCGCGTAACACAGGGGTAGGACGGGTAGATAATCTTGGCAACTATAGTTGGCTACGAAATACCTCCACTGGTACGGTTAAATATTTGGATAACTTTTTCGCTAAATCCCCAACTAACGCAGGAACGCTTTCAGCCGGTGGTCGCAGTACGGGGTTTTACTCCGAAAACATGGGGCTTACTGGTATGGCTGCATCCTACGGTCTATTTATAGCTAATCAGAGCGGGTCAACTCTTAACTACGCCATCAAGACCGGCACCGGCAAGGTTGAATTTGGTGATAACGTAACTGTTTCCGGCGACATCCTCGAATCAGTCCAATCCACAGCAACCGACGCCAACCTGACCGCCACGGCGGCGTACTCAAAGCTGACCGTGACTACGACCACCCAGAGAACTGTCACGCTCCCTGCTGTTGCTAACATCGGCATGACCACCAAGCTTATTGAGATTTGCGGCACTGCCGTTGTGCCCAACGTAGCATGGGCGGCGGGCGCTGGCTCGGTGACATGGGGGGATACGGGAGCGCCTACGTTCACCTCGGGGAAATGCCAGTATGTCTCAGCAATCACGACCAACACGGTGGCTACCTCTACGGCGGCATGGCGGCTGATGACAGATGGGAGGACGTGGTAATGAGAGCTTTAGTTTTCCTACTGGCTTTATTGACAGCGGCTCCTGCGTTTGCGGGGCCGGGGGTGCGGAGTGTTATGAGGGCGGATAACAAGCCCACCCACATTACCAGCACCTTTGAAACCGGCTTTGACGGCTGGACCGTCTCTGGCAGCGTCACGCGCACCACCGACGACTCGCAACCAGTGGGCGGCTATTCCGTACGGATTCCAGGAGGATCGGATCAACTTATCTCTAAGACGTTCACTCACTCCACAGCGGGAACCATAAGTTTTTGGCACGACTACACAGGCAATGGCACCTTTTTTTACACAGTTGTCCACTCTGGTGGAACTGTCGAGGACGGTATATCTGGCTCCGGGGCTTGGGCTCAGGTCACACTTGGGCCATACCCAGCAGGGACCACGACACTGACACTAACCTACAATCTTGGCTCTGGATACGACGTAGAGGTTGACACTATCAGGTATCCGGCACCGTAACGGAGACACACATGCTAGTCAAAGAACTCTTCAAATCAATACTCGAAATCTGCGGTGTGACTACCCTGGACGAAGAACCCGACGCCAGCGACATGCAGAAAGTCAAGCGGCACGTCAACCTGCTACTCGACAGCCTGTCAGCACGCCGGCTGATCCAGCTCTCCACAACCAGCGAGTCCCACACGCTCACCCCCGGCACACGCAGTTACACCATCGGCTCAGGGGCCGCGTTCAACACCGACAAGCCGATCAACCTGACCAGCGCGTATCTGGTGGACACCTACGGCGACCGGCATCCGGTGGAAATAGTCACTCAGGTCGAGTACCAGTTGTGGGATGACAACCCGGGCCGACCGACCGAGTTGTACTACGACGCCGGGGCCACTCAGGCAGCCACGCCCGTAGGCACCGTGTGGCTTAACCCCGTGCCGGATACCGCGGCATCGCTGGTCATTGACTCAGTGAAGTACCTGACCGAGTTCAGCAGTCTGACTGCCAGTGTGAACTTCCCCAAGGCGTACCACGCAATGCTGGTCCATAACGGGGCGATGGCTTGCTGGAGGCCGCTCGGGCGCACCGGCCCCCCGCCAGGCGACATACGGTTGATGGCTGAGAGGACCATGAAGGTGATCGAGACCATGAACGCTCGACAGTCGATAATGATGACCGACTTACCCGCTGGCGCGGGTAGCGGTGGGCAGTGGAACATATTGACAGGGGGTTACTGATGCGTCTACCGTGGGTGCCCTCCGCGTACGCAGGCCGCAGCATCAACCAAGAGTCAGCCCGTCTGATCAACCTCTACGCCGAGTTGACCAACGCGCCAGGCTCCACCTCGATTGCCATGCTGCTCGGCACCCCGGGTCTACGTCTCTTCTCAGCGGGTATAGCTGCCCCCGTGAGGGGTGTGATCAACGGACCAGATGGTATGCTGTACGCTGTCCAGAGTAACGCGCTGGTCTCGGTCAGTGCCACCGGGCAGGTGTCAGCATCCCTCGGGTCGCTTGGCACCTCGACCGGTCGGGTGAGCATGGCTCAGAACGGTCTGTTGGCTGACGGGATCGGCGGCAACCAGATAGCCATGTGTGACGGTGTAGCAACCCACATCTACAACACGTCCACTGGCGTATTCACCACCGTTGCCCTGCCGTTCACCCAGATCGAGTACATCGACGGCTACTTCATCGGCATCGACGGCACCATGTCAGCCTACGCCAGTGACCCGTATGACGGGCTGACGTGGAATCCTCTTGCCACCACGCCGGTCCAGGCATCCAGTGATAGCATCCAGACGGTCCTGAGTCTGTACCAGCAACTGTTCTTCATCAAGGAGTACAGCACCGAGATTTACTACAACAACGGCACCCCGACCAGCACTGGATTCCCCTACAGTCGCATGGCCGGCGCGGTTATCAACTACGGCACCCCCGCCCCCTGGTCGGTCGCCCTCGGTGGCTCGTCGGCGTTCTTCCTGGCACATGAGCGCACGGCAGGAGGACCGCAGGTAACCGGTGTGGTCATGCTCCAGGGTTACATGCCGGTCGTGGTCAGCCCGCCAGCGGTCATCTGGCACATCAGCCAGTCCACCGACCTGAGCCAGTGTTTCGGCTACTGCTACAGCGACGAGGGTCATACGTTCTACGTCCTGACCAATCCGGTTGACAACTGGACCTGGGTCTATGACATGACCACGCAGATGTGGCATGAGCGAGTGAGTGGCGGCACCACGGGCAGGCACAGAGGCGACTGCTACGTGCGGGCCTACGGGATGCACTTGGTGGGCGACTACCAGAGCGGTCGGCTGTACGAGATGAGTAGCCGGTTCTACACGGACGCCGGCCAACCGATCACCAGCCTCCAACGCACTCAGCATCTGGTCGATGGTGATAAGGGGGATATTTTCATCGGTGAGCTGCAGGTTGACGTGGAGTCGGGTGTGGGGTTGGACGGGCCAGCAATCCCGGCGACAGCCACCGCAACACTGGACCCATCAGGCGGAGTCAGCGGTGTGACGGTCACATACCCCGGTGCCGACTACACCAGGGACCAGTTCGACGATGACCCCCTGCCAGCCGTCAAGGTGTTGATCGAATCAGTCGATGGTAACGGGTCCGGCGCTACCGCCACCGCCATGCCAACGCATGGCAGCGTGCTCGACATAACGGTGACTAACCCAGGCAGTGGGTACACCAGAGCACCCCGAGTCACGATATTGGGCCAACGTGTCGATGCGATAGCGGCACTCAGTATCAGCAAGGACGGCGGTCACACCTGGAGCAGCGAGTACACGCGTAGCATGGGTGGCCCCGGGCAGTATCGCAAACGGCTCATGTGGCGGGCGCTCGGTCGGGCAAGAGACAGGGTGTTTCAGCTACGGATCAGCAGCCCGTGTAAGCGAGTGGTCCTTGGTTACTTGGTGCAACCGACATGAGCCGCAGGGAGAACGTGATGAAAGTATTGTGGATGACGGTTGGATTGCCCCGGTCAGGCAAAAGTACAAGCAGTAAAGGTATGGGTTTTCCGGTCGTAAGTTGCGATGCCATAAGGCAGTCGCTTGGGTGCTATCCGTTTACACCGGTCATGGAACCTTATGTGTGGGCGATAGCTCGGACGATGGTTGAGTCACTGTTTAACGCCGGTCACTCAGACGTAATCCTTGACTCCTGTTCACAAACTCGGTCGCGCAGAAATGATTGGAAATCCAGTAAATGGCAACGGAAGTACGTCATAGTCAACACCCCACCGAGTATTTGTATCCAACGTGCCCACGCAACCGACCAGTCATACTTAGTACCAATCATTGAAAAGATGGCTGCTGAGTATGAGGATGTATCTGACGACGAGCGTGACGCATGAGAGCGCCAGTCGAAGCACCCATGAGGCATAACGACCCCGCCAGCACCGTGACCAGCCCTCACTGGCTCCAATGGTTCCAGCAGTCGTTCGACAGGCTGATGCTGTCGTTCAACGGGCGGCGGGGCGATGTGATGCCTGCTACGGGCGACTACACTGCCGCTCAGGTGGGTGCCGATGCCACTGGTACGGCTGCATCCGGCGATGCCGCTCACCTGGTCGCATACGATCACCCGGACTACGACACCCATGTGGCTACCACCAACGGCAACCCGCACGGGACTGATCACGATCAACTCGATGGGTTGGCTGACGATGACCACACGCAGTACCTGCTGCTTGCTGGTCGTGCAGGACAGAGAGTGGACACACCTCTCAAGTTGGGTACTGCCACCGATTACACCGAGTTTGAGACGGATGGTACGGTGGTGTTCAACGGCGAGGCTATCGTTTGGAAAGATATATTTTTCCCAATGGCCCCACCAAAGACAACAGGAGCGGGGAACCCGACACTGGTAGTATGGAACGGTAACCTGCGTGGTTACTCGTTCGCCGTCGGGGATACCCACGACTTCGACCCGCAGGAGTTTGCCCACGATGGCAAGCAGGGATCGACCGCGACATTTCACATACATTTCGTGAGCCGCACAAACGTGGCAGCAGATAGAGCGGTCAAATGGCAACTTGAATACTCACAAGCGAACCGTAATGGTGTTTTCCCTGCGCCCACCACGATCAGTATTGAGGTTACGATACCGTCCGGTACTACAACGCTCACACATGTTGCCGAGGACATAGCATCGTTCACTACCGGCGATGTTGCCGGTCAGATGTTTACCAAACTGACCCGAATAGCTGCTA
>Ga0209518_1001503_pt1 | contig 24627 bp, 20 predicted proteins | sample RifGroB1_FD_183993 | JGI IMG/M metagenome (GOLD analysis project Ga0209518, IMG submission 183993) | Groundwater microbial communities from Rifle, Colorado, USA - Groundwater B1 (SPAdes) (version 2) | ecosystem: Environmental > Aquatic > Deep subsurface > Groundwater | place: Rifle, Colorado...
TCAACCTCGACCAGTTCAACCACTACCAGTTCGTCAACTTCTACCACCCAGTCAACTTCTACCTCATCAACCACAACATCCAGTTCGACTTCAACTACTACCAGTAGTTCAACTTCTACCACCCAGTCAACCTCGACTAGTTCAACCACAACATCCAGTTCAACCTCTACCACCCAGTCAACTTCTACCAGTTCAACTACGATTTCCAGTTCAACCTCTACCACCCAGTCAACTTCTACCAGTTCAACTACAACAAGTAGTTCAACCTCAACAACTATATCTACTTCAACTAGTTCAACTACTACTAGTTCGTCAACTTCTACAACCCAATCAACTTCAACCAGTTCAACTACTACCAGTAGTTCAACCTCTACCACTCAGTCAACCTCAACCAGTTCAACTACTACCAGTAGTTCAATCTCTACCACTCAGTCAACCTCAACCAGTTCAACTACTACTTCAAGTTCAACTTCATTTACTACTAGCAGTTCAACTTCTACAACCCAATCTATTTCAACCTCATCAACCACAACTTCCAGTTCAACCTCAATAACCCAATCTACTTCAACTTCGACAACCCAGTCTGTAACCACCTCAACATCCTCAACTACTACCAGCAGTTCAACTTCTACAACGATATCAACCTCAACAACTACTACTCTTAATTCTTTGTCTGGAGGATTATCTTTTGGCGAAGAAAATCCCAATCAGGGAGAATCAGCTATTAGTTGGCAAACATGGTCTGATGGTTCTGGGGGAATACCAACAATAGTTGGGAATCAAGATTGGGGAAAAATAGATATTGATTTAAGTGAAGAAGGTAGGAGTCAAGTTTATGATTTTAGTAATATAGAATTAAGATTGATCATTCTAACAGAGAATAGGTATGAATCAGGACAAGGAATTGCTACTTTGCAATATAGGACTTCTGATTCAATATTTAATCAAGATGATATTAATCCTTCTTGGAATAATTATTCAGATCAATTTTTAACTGTTTTTAGATATATGCAAATAAGGATTATTAAAGAATTATAAAAAAATGGCAACTTTAGCTTCCGATAATTTTAACAGAGATGATAGTGTAACTCTTGGTGTAAATTGGACTGATGATAATGTTGGATTTGGAATTGTATCTAATAAAGTTATAGGAGTTACAGATGGGGATCAATCCTATTGGTCAGGTACTTTCAATCCTGCTTCTGCTGACTATGATGTCACCGTTACCCTTCATCACACAGGTACAGTTAGTGAATTGGCTTTCTTTGGTAGGAGAACTGCTTCTAATACTTTCTACTGGGTGGCCATGAATACTTTTACCCAGACTATAAAACTTTATAAGCGGGTAGGGGGATCGGATACAGAATTAGGCAGTTTTTCAGGAGGATATTCAGTTAATAATACTTATACTTTCAGGCTCAACATGGTCGGTTCCATTCTTAAAGTCTATGAGGGAGTAACTGAAAGAATAAGTGTTTCGGATTCAGCTATTACTGATATCGGTAAACCAGGTTTACTGGCTACCTCACCAAACGGTAGTTGTGACTGGGATGACTTTTTAGTTGAAGGAACAGAAGCTACAATAACTACTTCAACTACTACTTCTGTTTCTACTTCAACCTCAACTTCGACCTCATCAACGACAATTTCTACCAGCTCTACTACTATTTCAACCAGTTCAACTACAACTTCCAGTTCTATCTCATCAACCACAACATCAAGTTCAACAACAACAACTCTTTCAATCCAAGCTCAATTCTTAGGAGTTGATATCATGTCTTTAACTAAAGATCTTCTTGACAATCCTGCCAGCCAAACTCAAACAGATGCTTTAATTAATTCTATTGCTAGTGATTTTTCTACCATAACTCATATTGGAATATCTATTCCAATGAATACAAATGCAGAGGCATTGGCTGAAAGAGGTAGTAATTTCAGTATAGAACCAGCAACTTATGCAGCACAATTTACCGATAAAATCCACGCGGTTGGTAAAAAAGTATTATGGCGGGGAACAGACTGTTTTTTTGAAGGGATATATAATTTTACCAAAGTCGGTAAAAGAAACGGTAATAGATTTACTTATCTGGTCACCGATATTACTGATAATTTTTCTTCAACTGAAGTACGAAACCACGGTTATGGATTAAGCAGTTCTGCTGGTAATCTTTCCAGTAATTATCTAACTAGTCATCAATCGGGGAATGATTGGACAATTGTTACGGGTGAATTAACTGGACCAGCAAGTAATGGTTGGTTAAGAACCTGTTTATTTAATGCCAGCGGTTTAAGAGATGTTGTAATGGTTGCCAAAGTAAAGAAAGTCGGCAACCAGCAGATAATTTGTCGGGCATCAACAGATTCCAATTTCCCTGGTTATGGATTGCAAATAAGAGATACCAATATCTTGCGTCTTGAAAGACCAGGATTGGAAAATCTAGGTGAAACAGCCAAAACTTGGGTTGAGGGTAATTATTATTGGTTAAAACTGGAATGTGTTGGAACAACTATTAGAGGTAAAGCTTGGGCGGTTGGAGATAGTGAACCAGGAAGTTGGGATTTATCAATTACTAATTCTTCTTACAGTTACGGTTTTTGCGGATTTTCAGGAGAATCATCAACAGGCTTATTTGATGATATGACTATTACGCCAGCCCAAGATACTGATACTTGGCTTTATCGGGCGGTTAATTGGATAAATACCAATATTTCTTTATTTGAAACTAATGATATTATTGCTCCTTATCCAGAAGCTTCTTCCCATCAATCTTTAACTAATCAGGGAACCTATAATGATTTTTTTGTTGATCTTAAATACTGTTTGGATCAAATTTGTAGCAATAACAACATAACTTGTTATAATGGTTTTTCTTCACATATTTGGACTTCAGTTATTCAGGGAGCGATTAGTGGCAGTATTTTCAGTATTCCTCAAGTAGCTTCTTTTGACCATTATGGTACAGGTTTAGGGCTTAATAAAAGATTTACTTCATTTTCCCATGGATCATCAGGAGCAAGTAATACTTATACCGTACCAACATCCATAACTGAAAATATTACCAACCGACACGATTTTATTCCTGAAAAAGTATCTTATAACAAAGAAATTGATATCTATATTGTTAATAAAGGAACTGGTGATTGGACCATGATAGTTCATAAAGCCAATAACGATCCAGTTCAGATGCCTAATCCACAGGATTTAACCGATTTGGATAATAGTTATCAGGTAACTATAGCTAATGCTAATTTAACCAATGGAGCCTTAAATACCTTTGCTATTGATTGGGACAATCCTGACACTGATGTAACTTACCATTTCCATCTGACTTCAACAGTTACTGATGGTACGGTTAAAACGACTACTTTAAATGATCTAAATACTTTATATTGTGCTGGTTATAAGCATAATGCCAGACCTGAAGCTTTAGAGATTGATTTAAGGAAAACTTATAATGTAACAGGTCAACCGCTTTATCTTCAAGAATGGGGAGATTATTGGTCAACTGATGCTTCGCGGTCAGATCCTGTTAGGACAGAGATTGAGCATGAATCTTATCTTGACTCTATTTATGCTGTTTTACAAAGACTGATTAATGAAGATATATTAGTTGGTTTTAACTATTGGCGGGTTTTGGGCGGTGAAGAAGCTGTCATGTATGATGCTGATCCAACCGCTGGCTATGATTATCAAATGTTGTATGAAGGAGAACGCTTACAAGCTTTTTTCAATAATAATCAAGTAACAACTACATCAACAACAACATCTAGTTCTACTTCTACTTCAACTAGTTCAACTACGACATCTAGTTCAACTTCAATTACTACTAGTAGTTCAACTTCTACAACTCAGTCAACCTCGACTAGTTCAACTACTACATCGAGTTCAACCTCTACCACCAAATCAACCTCAACTAGTTCAACTACTACATCCAGTTCTATTTCAACTTCAACTTCAAGTACAACTACTAGCAATTCAACCTCAACTAGTTCAACTACAACTAGTAGTTCTACCAGTATTAGTCAATCAACTTCAACAACGATTTCTACTTCGACTTCGACATCTAGTACAACTACTTCCAGTTCTATTTCAACTTCAACTTCGACTTCATCTACAACTATCAGTAGTTCAACCTCAACTAGTTTAACAATTAGTACAACTACAACGCTTTTAGTCAATTATCAGGCTGGAGATATAATTATTGAATGGGTTCAACTAACCACTTCAACTACTACCAGCAGTTCAACTTCTACATCTACTTCATCTACAACAACTAGTTCATCTATTTCAACCTCAACTAGTTCAACTACAACCAGCAGTTCCACCAGTATCAGTCAGTCAACTTCAACAACAATATCTACTTCATCCACAACAACTAGTAGTTCAACTTCAACAACTTATTCAACCAGTACGACCAGTTCAACCACAACATCTAGTTCGATTTCAACTACTACCAGCAGTTCAACTTCTACCACCCAGTCAACCTCGACCAGTTCAACTACGACAAGCAGTTCAACTTCAACTACAACCAGTACTACAACCACTTTAGCTTGTACGGAAATAATTGATCAATCACAAACAACAGGAACAACTCTTGCAGGATTTGGAGAGTTTAATGTAACCAGATATCGCGGTCAGGGTTTTATTCCCTCTTTAGGCCGTTTAACAGCTATTGAGATAAATTTAACTTTAAAAGGATTAAAGGGATTAAAAGTTTATATTGATACGGCTGATTCAGATTCCATTCCTGATCATTCTCCAGGTTCAGAAATAGCTTCTTTTGTAATAACCAATGCTGATTTAAGTATAGGAATGACTAAGTATACATTCCCTTCTGAAATTAATGTTACCAATGGTAGTCAATATGTTGTTTATTTTGCTCCATGGAATACCGATACGGATACTTATGATGATGATTACCGTGATTTAACTTGGCATAATTCAAATATTTATTCCAGTGGAAAACCAATTGTTAATAATGGCGGTACATGGAGTATTTCTAATAATGGTAATCTGGATTTGAAATTCCAGATTTATGGATGTGAGGAATCAGGTACAACTACTTCAACTACTACTTCCAGTTCAACTTCTACCAGTTCGACTACTACTAGTAGTTCAACTTCAACAACGATAACCATATCGACTACAACTTCTATATCTACTTCTACCAGTTCAACTACTACAAGTAGTTCAACTTCTATAACGATATCAACTTCAACAACAATGTCAACTTCAACAACGACTACTTTGGCTTATGTGTTATACCGAACCCGAAAAGGAAGTATGATTATCCATAATAGATATCCTGTGGCTCAAAATAAGCCTTATGAAGAAAAAGAGTCGGTTGTAGATCCATAGCTAAAATAGTATAATATTATAATGAAAAAAATTGAATTAACTCAAAATAGAGTTGCTTTGGTTGATGATAAAGATTTTGAATATTTAAGTCAATACAAATGGTGTTTTAATTCAAATGGATATGCAGTTACAAATGAATCATTTATGGGTAAAAGAAAGTTATTTCTTATGCATAGATTGATTTTAGGAGCCTTGAGTGAAGATAAAATTCAAAGAGTTGATCATAAAGATATGAATAAACTCAATAATCAAAAAATAAATTTAAGATTTGCCGATAAAAGTCAAAATGCAGCAAATAGATTAATTAACAAAAATAATATTTCAGGCTATAAAGGTGTTTCTTGGAATAAAAGAGACAAAAGATGGCAAGCAAAAATTGGTATAAATGGAAAACAGCTTTATTTAGGAGAATTTAAAGATCCTATTAAAGCTGCTAAGAAATATGATTTTACAGCCTTAAAATACTTTGGTAAATTTGCCAGAATTAATTTTAGTTCTTGACAAAAATGTGATTGTTATATATTCTACATAACAGGGTATATAAATTTTAGATGATTTATATCCACTAGCGAAAGCTGGTGGATTTTTTTATGCCAATATATCAATATCAGGAAGAATATTCAGGTGCAGGTAGAACAGCTACGGTAACGCGTGAGGGTAAAGTCCGTGTTGATGCTGGTCCGGCTTTTAAAGAAGACGTACAAACTGGAACTGGAAATATAAACTATACTACTAATATTGATGGTCCTTTCAGGCTTAATCATATTTCTGTCAAATTCAGTGGTACTCCGACAGCATCTTTTAATACTACTTTAATTTCAAGATTAGGAGTTGCATATAATGTTTCTTTGGATACTTCAGGAGCTTTTTCAGCAGGAGATACAGGTCATGTTTTTATTCCAGCCCAAGATTTATGGTTCGCCCAAGGAGATGAACTTAATGTTTCCTGTCTTGGTGGAGCTGGATTAACTTATGGATTAAGAATAATTTATGCTTTGTCTGGAGAAACAACTACTACTTCTACTTCGACTACTACGAGTTCCACCACAACATCATCTTCTACAACAATTACTACTTCAACCAGTACCAGTAGTTCAACTACAATTTCAACTTCTACAACAACTTCAACTAGTTCAACTACAACTAGTAGTTCAACAACTCAATCAACTTCAACTAGTTCGACAACAACATCAAGTTCGACAACTGAATCAACTTCAAGTTCAAGTTCTACTTCTACGACTGAATCAACTTCAACTTCAACTTCAACTAGCTCAACTACAACATCGAGTTCAACCAGTACGACTGAATCAACTTCAACTTCAACTAGCTCAACTACAACATCAAGTTCAACCAGTACGACTGAATCAACTTCAACTTCAACTTCAACCAGCTCAACGACTACATCGAGTTCAACCAGTACTACTGAATCAACTTCAACTTCAACTTCAACAAGTTCAACTACGACCAGTAGTTCTACATCTCAGTCGACAACCACATCAACCTCAACAAGTCAATCAACAAGTACTAGTACGACTTTAGGATAATGTTATAATATTATTAAAATAATTATGGATGACATAAAAATATTCGTAGGATTTACTAAAAAGGATAATGAAAAAAGAGAAGTTCATGGTTATGCTTCTTCGGAAACCCTTGATAGTCAAGGTGAGGTTGTAGAAAAAGAAGCCATTATTAAAGCTTTACCTGGATATTTGGGTGATCCTGATCCTGAAACTGGTAAATTTAGATTTGGTGGATTAAGGGAAATGCACCAGCCAAGCGCAGTTGGTAAGACAGTTCATGCAAAAGTAGATAATAAAGGATTGTTTATTAAAGGAAAAGTTGTTGATAAAGATGCTTGGGAAAAAGTAAAAGAAGGAGTTTATACTGGATTTTCAATTGGAGGTAAAGTATTGGAACAGGTTAAAAATAGGATAAAGGCCATAAAATTAAGCGAAATATCTTTAGTTGATAGACCAGCTAATCCTGATGCGTTATTTAGCATGGTTAAGATTGATGATAAAGGTAAGATAACTGAAGGACAAGTTGATAAAAATATGATAATCTCACCAATGACTGAATCTTCTGGAATGGACCCGATTAATACAGCTGGATTTATTTTGAGTTTAGCTAAAGATATCAGATATTTATTATATTCTTTTGAACAGGAAGGTAAATCATTAGTTGAACTTAATAAAGTTCTGGATTTATTAAAAAAACTAGCGGTTAAAGTATTATCTGAAGAGGATAAAAAGAAATTCGATAATATTTTATATGGAATGGACAATGAGGAATTAATGAAAGGAACTTTAGATGAGTTTGAAAAGAAAAAGCTTAAATCCAAAGAGAGGGAAGCTATGGCATCTGGTCAGTTTGCTTATGTGGATTCCAAAGGTGGTAAACATTTGCCCATTTCGGACAAGGCTCATGTTCAAAATGCTATGGCTAGATTCAATCAGACTCACTTTGAAAGTTCAGAAAAGAAGAAAAGTGCAGCTAGGAAAATTCTAGCCGCAGCCAAAAGACTTAATATGGAGATTGATTCTAAATCAGCTGTAGTCAGCGCGGCTAAACTGGATGAAGATTTTGACATTAAGAAATTTGTAGATTATAATTGGACTCCTGGTTATTTTGAAAATATGAGAAAGGTTTTAGGATAAAATGCCTTATACATTTGATAAAGATAAAAAACAACCAGAAAAAATACCGGTAACTGAAGATAAACCGAAAATTGAAGTTCCTAAAACTCCAGAACCCCCAAAAGTTCCCGAAGGTAATGTGATTATTAGTGGTGCAATACAGATTTAAACTTTGTTTACGCGCGTAAACAATTCGTGAAAAATGCCAGTGGAAACCGTAGAAACCTATAAAATAACTCCACCAACACAATCCATATTTTCTGCTTCCAGCTCAAAAAAAGGTAAAGGTAAATCAGTAAAGTCAAAAGGTAAGAAGTAGTACTGCTTGACTTTTATTTTATAGGTATTGTATTATTCATAACTAGGTGAGTTCGTTCCCAATTTGAGGAGGAATTTATTTAGAACCCACGCCAAGTAAGGCGTGGGATTTTTTTTGAAAGGAAATATAGATGCCTTGGGTGAATATACCAAAGAGTAAATGGCCACAAATGGAAAAATGCGTATCTGATCTTAAAAAAAATCCTAAGTTTAAACCGCAAAGGGGCAAGACTAAGGAAGAAAGTGCTAATGCAATTTGTTATACAAGTATTATGGGAGGTAAAAGGAAGGGGGGTGAAAAAATGGACAAACCCGTAACTATTAATTTTTATGGAAATTATTGGGATAAAATCTCTGAAGATGATGAGATTGAGAAAGGAGGTGAATCAGATTCTATGGAAAAACAAAAATGCCCAGAATGCGGCAAAATGGTTACTAAAGATAAAATGAAGGCTCATATGGCGGAAACTCATCCTGCTAAAAAGGTAGATGATGCTAAACCATTAGAAGAAGTTCCAGCAGAAGCCCCAGTTGAACCAGAAAAAACAGTTGAGGAAGCTCCAGCTGAAGAAAAACCAGTTGAAGAAGATCCAAAAGTGGAAACTCCAGCTGAAGAAAAAGTGGAGGAAAAGATGGATAAGAAAGCTGCTGAACCTGAACAGTCTCAGAATGTTACAGAACTTCTTAAAAGTATGATTGCTAAAATTGATTCTCTTACTAAAAAAGAAGAGAAAAAGGTAGAAAAGGCTGATGATTCTGCTCCAGCTGATGGAACGGCTCCTGAAGGTGAAAAAGCTCCTAAAGAGGGTGAAGAAGCCAAACCAGAAGGGGAGAAACCAGAAGGTGAATCAACAGAAGGAGCAGAAAAAGAAGAAGAGAAAGTTGAAAAGGCAGAGAGTTCCGCTGTGGCGGAATTAGCCAAAGTTAATTCAACTCTATCTAAGTTCGATCAGTCTTTATCCAAGATTGGCGATCAATTGAAAAGCTTTGATGAAAGATTAAAGAAAATTGAAGAGCAACCTGCTCCTGTCAAAGTTTCAAGTCCAGTTACAGTCAGCAAGAACGCTGAAGTTACTAAATTGTCAGATGAAGAAGAAAAAAGGCTATCTGAAATAAAAAAACAACTGGAAGATCTGGATTATGAAAGACAACATAATCTGGATGAATATCAGAAATCAAACAAATGGAATAAAGCCTTTGCTTTGATTGATGAAAGAGACAGACTCGAAGCCAGAAAAAAGGGTCTTTAACTCTAGTTAATAAGATTTATAAATCTATTGAAAGGGGGTGAGAAATAAAAGTATGAATTATGTTGATGAAGCTTTACAGCAAATCAGAGAACAGTTATATAAGGCAGCCGAAGTAACAAGTACTTATACTTTTTCCCCAACTACTCGATCTATTTTCTCACCAGAAAATCTGGATGAGAGAATTAAGTTTTTGGTTCCTATAGATACACCTTTAAGAAATAGGATTCCTAGAGTAGCGGGTAAGGGTCAAGCGGCCATGTGGAAACGAATGACTTCTGCTGTTCATAGTAAAAGCCATCCTTCTACAAATGTGGCGGCTGGAACTAATACTGCTATTAGTTTTGCCGATGCAGGTGCACCCAATGAAACAACTCAGACTTATGATATGGTATCCCAAGCTTACGAATTATTAGGTCGTAAACTGGAAGTTGGAGGTTTGGCCTTGGCTGCTTCCCGTGGTCGTGACGGACAACCAGACATGATGAAGAGCCGTGAACAGATTAAGGCTTATGAGTTAATGCTTGGTGAGGAAGAAATGATTGTAGCAGGAGATACTGATGTGGCTAATGAATTTGATGGTTTGTTTAAACAGATAACCACAAATTCAGGATCATATTCAGGTTTCGTAACCTCATCGGGAATCGGAGCTAACTGTCGGACTCTTTATCTTTATGGTGCTGATCCGACACTTTTGGTTCTTAATGCCAGACAATTACAGGCTTTAGCTGATGATTTACAAGCATCTGGAGCAATCCAAAGAAGTGTTATTACCCAAGGTGAAGTTGCTGGAGTAACAGGCGGGTTTGCTCTATCCAGAATCGTCAATCCTGTAACACAATCTCTGATTGATGTTAAACCTGAAAGGTTTGTCGGTTATGGTGGATTACTTTTGACTGAAAAATCACCAGCAGGTGAGCGTTGGATTGAAATGGATGATCTTATTCCAGTATCCAGAGTTGATGTTCCATCAAGTAACTTTTCATATGTCAGCTTTATATTGGAAGCAACGGCATTAAAAGTTATGGGAGAACCTTTTCAAATGCAACTTACAGTGGGTCAGGTATAAGACTAGGTATTTATTATTGTTGGGTTTGATAATTCCTTTTTCAGACCCAACAAAAAGGAATAATAATAATATTTTGCAAGGCCAAGATTTCAGATAATTAGCTATGGCATCAACATTAAATTATGCAACTGAGGTTGATCTGGAAAATCTACTTTTGATTACGGTAGATGCTTCTTTTTCTTCTCAAATTGATACCTGGATATCGGCTGCTGAGGAAATGGTAGATAACTACTTAGGCTATACAACTGCATCTGGACTCTGGCAAGAACAAATTACTGGAGAATTTAATGAAGCAAGGGTAGATGGCGACCTTAATCTGGTTATTCATCCGCGTAAGAAACCAGTAAGTTCCCTTTCTTCTTTAAGTATCCAGAAGGGTTCTGAAATAACCACAATCGGCTTAACTAACGGTTCTGGTAATAACCGCTATATAATTCCAGTCCAAGCTGATTGTATTGTTTATCCGTCTTTTGAATTGTCCGTTTCTTCCTCGGTAATGCTGAATAACTGGGCTGATATAAAGTTTTCACGTTTCTATACCAAAATAAATTATATTGCTGGTTATACAACCATTCCTGGTCCAGTAAAACTGGCCACTACTTATTTTGCGGCTGATATATTCATGCGACAGGCTAATAAAGAAGGTTTAACCTACTTATCTCAAGGCAGAATTGCCAAAAGATGGTCGGAAACTATGGATGGTCGATCAAATTTTATTCGCGATGGAGAAAGAATGCTGAATTATTATAAATTAGCATCGGGGTGGTTTTAAAATATGTCACTTATACTTGACCGTGTAGTTAGCGTAAAGAGGCTTTTAGTTGATACTGATAATACAGATAAAGAACAGTATCAGGCTTTCGCACCACTTGCTAATGTGGCCATAAATATTCAACCTGCGGGGGCAGAAGATTCGATTATAGCTGATGGAACATTCGGTCAGGCATATATCGCTTTTACAACAGTATCGGGAATCAGGTCAGGAGACAAATTGACAGACCAGGTAACAGGAGAAACATTTATAGTTAAAGGACTGACAAATTGGATGGCCACATCTCTTATACCGCATATAGAACTATTATTAACAGAATTTGAAACAGCAGAATAAATATGGCATTTCAACTTAATTTTCAAATTGAAGACAAAGGAACAATTTCAGGATTGAATAATGTAGTTAATGCTTTGCCTAATCTGATTGAACAATCTTTAGACACAGCTGCCAATGATATTAAGATGGATATGAAAGGAAGAACTCCAGTAGCCAGTGGAGCTTTACAAAAAAGTATTGAAATTAATAAGAGAACTTTAAGAAGAGAAATAGGTCCTTCATTGGAATATGGTTATTATCAGGAAAGAGGAATAGGTAGTCAGAGAAGACCGCCTATAGATAAAATTGAAGCATGGGCTATGGCTAAAAGTTTAAGTCCTAAAGGTAATTATTCTAATCGAATGATGGCTAAATATATTGCTTTAAAAATAGCCTCATCTGGTTATAGGGCGAAAGAGTTTGTTAAAAAGACATATTTCTGGTCTGTAGGCAAAATGGATCAATGGTTTGGTCAATTAGCTGACAAAATTACTATTGAATATCAAAGAGGATAAATATGAGCCTAACAAATATACAAACAAAACTGCTTTTAAAACTGAATGAAATGGGAACATTAAAAGCCGCTTTTGATTACCCAACGGGTAATCCTGATGGAAAATATCCTTTTGCAGTTTTGACTTTACGGGATGGTGATGCCAAATTTGCCTCAACAACACATAATTTAAGACGACAGGGATTTTCTATCACTGTTTATCAGGAACAATCAAAGCTCGGTCAGGGGGTTGAAGCAGCTGAGTCTATTACCACTTCTGTCTTAAAAGAATTAAAAGCAGCTTTAGATATGGATACAACGCTTTCTGGTAACTGTAAATGGGTAACTCCAGTTAGTTGGAATACGACCTATGTAGATCGGGAACTGGATACCCGTGTACTTGAAGTTTCAGTTGATGCTTATGAAATTGTGAATTCTTTATGAAAGGGGGTGAATTACTATTGGAATAGATATAGGGCGTACAGGTAGTTTAGGAATTGCAATAGAAGCCAGTGCTGGCAGTGCCAACACTACCATGTCTGCCTATTTACCATATTCAGATATTTCTCTTCGTGGTCATCACGAAGCAATTGAAGATATTTCATCCAGAACATCAAGAATCATGGATTCCGATTCGGTTATCGGCAAAAGATGGACTGAAGGAGATGTAGAAATAAATGCTGATATAGTTAATTCTGGATATTTATGGAAATTGGCTTTGGGTGGTGAATTATTAGTTACAGGTACACCTAATAACCATACTTTTTATCTATATACAACCGTATCAGGTAATACTCCATTAACAGCAACTTTAATCCAAACCAGAGCTAATACAACTGATATTGAACAGTATACTTATGCCGCAATAGATGAGCTAACCTTTGAAGTTTCAGATGGCCTTGCAACCCTCAATGCTTCTTTTCAGGCTCAATTTCCTGTGGCTGGAGCTGCTCAAACAGTAACAACTACATCAGGAACAGTATTGGCTTTCAAGGATTATTTTGTCCAATTTGGAGCAACTCTGACAGCAGCTGGAACAGCAGCAACTACACCAATTAATGAATTCAGTCTGACAATTGCCAATAATCTGGAAGTTATTCACAGAAGCGGCAGTTCAGATGTTTCAATAATCAGAACTAAAGGAGTCAGAGTAACTGGTTCTTATACGCTTTTCTTTGATTCAGTAACTGATAGGGATGCTTATTATGCTTTGCAGAAAAGGTCCATGATCTTAACTGCGTCAGGAATACTTAACGAATCACTGAGAATCAGGATTCCTGAATTCAGGTTGAGTGAAGCTGACATATCAACAGGACTTGATGATTTCTATACCATCACAGCAGAATTTGTGGCTGAAGACGATGTAGACTCAGGGGTACGTTTAATGGATTGTCGTTTACAAAATGGTAAGAGTACATCATATTAGCCGAATTAATAAATTAAGAAATAAAGGAGGTGAAAAATGTTAGATAAAACTGGCATACCAACAGTAGATCATGTATTGCCAAATGGAGACACTGTTGTCTTATACAAATTCCTGACAACAGGAGAGGCTAGGGAACTCCAGAAAATGATGTTGGCGGAAAGCAAGTATGATATTACATCTGGAAAGATGGAAAATGTCAATGTGGCTACTTTCCTCAAATATCAGGATCAGTCTGCAAATGCCTTGATTAAGGAAATAAAATTAAAAGATGGAACTATCAAGCCATTCCAACAGGAGTGGCTTGATTCTTTACCAATAGAAGAAGGCAATAAAGTCTATGATTTGGTAAATGAGATTACTCAAGGTTCTTGGGTTAAAAAAGAGGAAAAAAAAAATTAATAAAAGCAGTTTGGAGAGGACTGGCGGGTGAAGAAATCAGGTCTGAAGAATATATCAGATACTTGGTTTGTAAAGACATGCATTGGGATTATTATACCTATGAGTCCCAACCTGCTTTCTTTATAGAAGAAGTATTAACTATTATGAATCTGGAGGGTCAGAAATCAAAGAAAGATACTAAGGATTTAGAAAGAAAAAGTAAATCTATGAGTAGGAAAAGGAGATAAAGTGGCAGAAAAAGAAGTAAAAATTGTCGTTACAGCTGAAGATAGAGCTACACCAGTAATTTCGAGAGTAGCTAGTGGAGTCAAAGGTGCGGTTGACTCCATGCGATCCAGTATTAAAAGCTGGATTAATGATACTGCTTTGGCTTCTGCTGCTTTTACTGCTCTTTTTACCAAAGTAGCCAAAGGTGCTATTGATACGGCAGCTGACTTTGAAAAAGCGGGTATCATGACCCGTTTTCTAACTGATAATACTGAAGCTGCCAATAAATATTCTCAAGCTTTAATAGATCTTGCTCTTACTACTCCTTTTACCACCAAAGAAATAACCACTTTGGGTTCGCGGATGATCGGCCAGGTTAAAGATGTAGATATTAGCGTTCTGGGAATGAAAGCTTTAACCAATGCTGTTTCAGCAACTGGTGGTGGCATTATGGAATTGGAAAACTCCCAAAGAGCCTTAACCCAAACTTTCATTAAAGCCAAACCTTCTTTGGAAGAATTAAACAAACAATTCAATAATGCCAATATTCCCGTTATGCGGGCATTATCCAAACATTTGGCTGATGGAACAGTAAAACTTAAAGGATATACGGATGCGGTGGTAGTAACTGGCGGAGCATCAAAAAAGTTAGCTGGAGATGCGACTAAGGCAGGAGAAGTTATTGAAGATTCAGCTTTCAAAACGGATAAGTTAACGGCTGCCATGAATAAGGCTAAGAATAAGTTTGGTGAAAGCAGCTATCAATTCAAGGAAGCCAAAGATAAATTAGGAGACTGGAATGAAAAAGTAGCTGGTGCTCAAGGAACAATCGAAAAATATAATTCAGCTTTGGGTAGTACCACCAAAACAATAAGCGGATTCCATAAGACCCAGGAACAGATAATGGCTGATCTTCAGGATGTGGCTAATTTGGGTGTTACTGGCAAGGATACGGCTGTGGCTATTATGGAAGCTCTAGCTTTGGAATACGCGGGAGCCAATGAAACAATGCTAAACAGCTTTTCTGGTTTAACCAGAAATATTGTAGACCAAATACAGGTTGTTTCTGCATCTATTATGGGAATTGATAAAAACTTAAATGTTCGGGAAGGAAGTATTTTTTATTATCTTAAATTGGGAGCTAAGTCATTATCAGAATTCCTGGCAGCCCACAGATATGATATAGCTGATTTTGTTGACTCTCTTCTTAAAAATAAAGTGGCAATGATGAGCATAGCAACGATTATTGTTAGTATGATGATTCCTGCTTTTGTTAAATTAAATAAGTTTTTGGGATTAACTAAACTTCTTTTGGGTGGACTAACATTAACTCCTTTTGTCCTCATTATGGCTGGAGCTATCAGTCTTCTTCTTGCAAATACAGATCGTATCCAACGGATAAAAGACAAAATGGCGTTTGGAACAACAGAAACCGGAAATGTCCATGCAACCTGGCAACAAGCATTAAAAGGAATCGCTATCAGAATTGAAAACCTTGTTGATTCTCCCCAAATGCAACGAATTAAAGACAAACTGGCTTTCGGTACAACTGATACTGGAACAATACATGCAACCTGGCAACAGGCTCTTGAGGGAATAAAAATAAGAGTTCAAAATTTTTCCGAAAATTATATAGGACCACTTATTCAGAGAATGAAAAATAATTTATATTGGAGTATTACAGATACTGTTAAAGCTGATACTACTTGGATGGATATTTTGGAAGGAATAAAAGACAGGATTAACCGATATGTGGGAATTATAGGCCAGAAAATCCAAGAGATGAAAAATATGTTTGTCTTTGGCGAAATAGCCCCGCCAATTCCAGCAACTTGGATGAATGTTTTAGAGAAAGTAAAAATCTTATTAGAACAAGTCAAACAAAAACTGTCCGAATTAAAAGCAAAAGCCAAATCGGAAATAGACAGTATAATTCAATTCTGGAATGAACATAGAGAGGCTATTACAAAAACAGCCCAGGCAATTACAGTATTTTTTCTCCCTGCTATTATAGCTTTAGGTATTGCAATGGCGACTAATGCTATTCGGGCTGCTATTACACTTACTTTGCAATTTATTGCTATGAAAAATGCAGCAGCCCAAGCTGCCTTTACTGGAATCGGCCAATTAATATACCAAACTATCCAGTTTGGTATACAAGGATGGAAAACTATTGTTGTATTAGCTGCCCAAGCTGTTGCTTGGACAACCAGTACTCTTCTGAAAACTGCAAATGCTGTAGCAACTGGATCATTAACTATAGCAACTGTAGCTCAAGCTATAGCTACAGGTGTATTAACAGCTGCTACATGGCTTCTTAATACCGCCCTTTCAATCTTATTTGCTCCTTTAACAATAATAATTGTGGCTATAACTACTATTATTGCTATCTTTTTACAATGGGCTGGACTATTGGATAATGTAATTGGAGGATTAAGAGGATTACTTAGTTCTATTTTTGGGTTAAATCCACAACTTGATTTATATAGACAAAATTTAGATTTATCTAAGAGTTCAACAGATAGTTTAGCTGCGGCTACTGATATTCTTACAGGTGCACATGATAGGGCAACAGATGCTAATTTGGAGTTACGAGGAGCGCAATTAGGAGTAGACAACGCACAAAGAATGGTAACTGATGCGTTAAATACATATGGAGAAAATAGTCCACAATATAGAGATAATGTCCATAATTTAGATTTGGCTAATAGAAGATTAGAAAAAGCTGAAGAAGGTGTTGAAGGTGCACAAAGAGATATAATGAAAGCTCAAGATGATTATGCCAAAGATGTAAAAGAGAAAGCAGTACCAACAGTTACTTTTTTTAATAGATACTTAGATAGTCATAAAAGTAAATGGCAAGAATTGGCAGATGCAATAAATAGTGTTATTAGTAATATTTTGAGATGGACTGGATTAAAAGGGCAACATGGAGCTTCTGGACAATGGCAACATGGAGGTATCGTTCCTGGTCCAATAGGTCAACCAATGCCAGCTATTGTCCATGGAGGTGAAAGAATAACACCAAGAGGAGGAGTAGATGAATCTGCTAAATCAATGGGGGGGGATGGAATAACAATAAATATTAATGGTTCAGTAACTATGGATAGTGAAGAACGGGTTCGGGAATTGGCAAGATTGATTATGAGAATGCTCGGAAGAGAAAGTGAGTTAAGCCGCTACGGAGTCGGTTATTGATAGCATTGTGACACTCTAAACTATGATTATTAACCTAAAATAAAATATGGCAATAACATTTGACGCTTTTAGTCTACAAGACAGCAACTACATAATCACGGATACTGAGTATAGGACAATCCCCTCGCGGGAAATTACTCTGGAATCAATTGCCAGAAAGCCTGGTAAGAAATTTTTGGCTGAGGAATTTGGTGAAAGAAGAATCAGGTTATCTGGATTCATTGAAGGATCTTCTGCTTCTGATCTGATTACCAAAATAGACGATCTTCATACCAATGTTACCCGTAAAAAAATAGGCACTTTATCAATTGATGCAGACCGCGATATCCAGACTTTGGTAGTTTTAGTTGCTATAGCTGAACCGCATTACAGCCAAACCATAGTTCCCATGTCTCTGGAATTTGTAGCTGCCGAACCTTTCTATCAGGGTGCTCAACGAGTAGCTGTTACAGCAATAGCTGAAGGAACAGCTTCAGCCACCATTACTACCACAATTTCTGGTTCTGTTTTTACCGAACCAATAATTACTTATACGCCCAAAGGCGGTGGGAGTAATACTAATATTTACAGGATTGATATAAGTTATGATCAAACTGGAGAAGAAGTTACTTGGTCAGGCGGTAATCATCCTTTAAGTAATGCGGATTCAGTAGCCTTTGATTATTCTAACCAGATTATAACTGAAGGAAATAGTGAAATTGAAGCCAGTGGAGTATTTGCCAGATTTGAACCAGGATCAACAAATTTAACAGTTACTTATTACAGTACTTCCACTTCTTCAACAACAACATCTACTTCTTCAACAACAAGATCAACATCAACAACTCATACTGGAACTACTACTTCAACAACCAGATCTACCTCAACTTCTACAACTACAACTTTAGCTAGTCCAACAATAACGATTACTTACAGACCAAGATATCTATAAAAATATGTATGATAACTTCTATCAACTCCATTTTTAAAATTTTTTCTAAAGAAATAAATCTATGGCAACCTTAGCTTCTGATAATTTTGATCGGGGTGATAGCGGTAATTTAGGTGCTAATTGGACTGATGATGATGCAGGTTTTGCAATTGTATCCAATAAAGCTGTAGGAGCTACTGGTGGAGATCAGACTTATTGGTCAGGAACTTTTAACCCCGCTTCAGCTGACTACGATGTAACTGTAACTTTACATCATACGGGGGATGTTTCCGAACTCGCCTTTTTTGGTAGACGTACAGCCTCCAATAACTTTTATTGGGTGGCCATGAATACTTTTAGTCAGACAATCAAGCTATATAAACGGGTAACGGGTTCAGATACAGAATTAGGAAGCTATACAGGTGGTTATTCAGTTAATAACACTTACACCTTTAGACTTAATATGGTTGGTTCAACCATTAAGGTTTATGAGGGACTTGATCAAAGAATCAGCATAACTGATACAGATATTACTGATATCGGTAAACCAGGATTGTTATCTACCTCACCAAATGGTACTTGTGACTGGGATGATTTTCTGGTTGAGGGAACAGAAGCTACTACAACTTCAACCACCGTCTCAACCTCAACTAGTTCAACTACAACATCGAGTTCAACTACGACATCAAGTTCAACTTCGACAACTCAATCAACCTCAACTTCAATAACTACATCAACCACTACAACATTACCACCCAATGAAGGTCGATTATGGTCATGTGGATTTGAGTTGAATAGTTTAACTCCAGGAGTGGAAATTTCATCAATTTTTGCAGGTAGTCCTACAATTGTTACTTCTCCAGTCAGAAGTGGAACTTATGCTTTAAATTGTAATACTACTTCAAGTGGAACAGGGTTTAGATATCAATTTTCTGAATCAGAAACTGTTATTTATGTAAGGTTTTATATTCAATTAGCTTCAGCTCCAGATGGAGAAACACCACTTTTAGATTTAGAAGTTGCGCCTCCTAATTTTACTGGAGTTGAAGATACAATTCTTTTAGACACCGATAGGACTTTACGATTAAGAGGAATTGGTGATAAAAGTTCAGCCTTATCTTTAAATACTTGGTATAGAGTTGAATTATTTTATGATATATCTACTCCTTCTTCCACAGTTATAACTGGAAGACTTAATGGAGTACAATTCAGTACTCAAACATATTCACATGGAACTGCAACTTATGTAAATCAAATTGTATTAGGTTTACTTGCTCCTGATGTTATTTGTCAGGCATACTTTGACGATATTGCCATTAATATTACAGATTGGCCAGGATCAGGTAGAATTGTTCATCTTAAAACAATTAGTAGTACAACTTATGAGTGGACTCATGATGATAATACAGGAGCAGATGTTAATAACTATACCGAGATAAATGAAGTTATTCCAGATGATGCTACTTCTTATTTAAAGACTGATATACAAACTTTAGAGGATCAGTTTACAGTTGAAGATTTACCAGTTGAAGCAGAAATAATAAATCTTGCTTCAATTGGAGTACGTTATAGGGGAGAAGGAGCCTCAGAAAATACTTCTTTTAGTGTTGGTTTGGAAACATCAGAATCTTTTAATGGTAGCGATATTATTACACCAGCCAGTACAACTTGGATTACAAATGCGAATATTGTACCCAGAAATTATCCATATACAGTTTATGGAGAAACAGTCTCCAGTATAAATGGGGCAAATCTATATTTAGACTCTCTATTAGCAGATACAAATAAAGTAAATGTTTCTACTTTATGGCTATTAGTCGATTATACAACAGTTGCTGATTTAACAACCACTTCTACTTCAACCACTCAATCAACTTCTACTTCTTCAACTACGACTTCCAGTTCAACCTCGACAACTCAGTCAACTTCTACTTCAATTTCAACCTCAACTTCTTCAACCACGACATCAAGTTCAACCTCAACAACTCAGTCAACCTCTACCAGTTCAACTACGACATCAAGTTCAACTTCTACCACCCAGTCAACCTCAACTAGTTCAACTACTACATCGAGTTCCACTACTAAATCAACATCTACCTCGTCAACTACAACCAGTAGTTCAACTTCTACAACTCAATCTACTTCTACCACCAAGTCAACCTCTACCAGTTCAACTACAACGTCCAGTTCAACTTCTACCACCAAGTCAACCTCAACTAGTTCAACTACTACCAGTAGTTCAACTTCTACCACAAAATCAACCTCAACTTCTTCAACCACAACATCGAGTTCAACTTCTACCACTCAGTCAACCTCAACCAGTTCAACTACAATATCCAGTTCAACTTCTACCACCCAGTCAACCTCGACTTCTTCAACCACGATATCGAGTTCAACTTCTACCACCAAGTCAACCTCAACTAGTTCAACTACTACCAGTAGTTCAACTTCTACCACAAAATCAACCTCAACTTCTTCAACCACAACATCGAGTTCAACTTCTACCACCAAGTCAACCTCTACCAGTTCAACTACGACTTCCAGTTCAACTTCTACTACCAAATCAACCTCAACCAGTTCAACTACTACATCCAGTTCAACCACAATATCAAGTTCAACTTCAACAACCAAATCAACCTCAACCAGTTCAACTACTACATCGAGTTCAACTTCTACCACTCAATCAACCTCAACTTCTTCAACCACGATATCGAGTTCAACTTCTACCACCAAGTCAACCTCTACCAGTTCAACTACGACTTCCAGTTCAACTTCGACAACCCAATCAACTTCAACCTCTACATCTTCTACAACTACTAGTAGTTCAACTTCAACAACTACTATTTTATCTTTTACTGTAGTAGATATTAGAACTTTTTTGTTAGCCAAATTAAACGCTATTACTACTCTTAAAGCTGCCTTTGATTACCCAACAGGTAATCCTGACGGCAAATATCCTTTTGCCACTTTGACCTTAAGGGAAGGTGAAGGCAGATTTGGTAGTACGGCTCATAATATCAGGAAAGAAAGTTATGTTATCAAGGTTTATCAGGAACAGTCTAAAATAGGACAAGGAGTAGAAGCAGCAGAATCAATAACGATGAATGTTTTATCAGAGCTTCAAAACGCTCTGGATATGGATACAACTCTTTCTGGCACTTGTAAGTATGTAGTGCCAGTCTCTTGGAATACTGCCTATGAAAACCGTGAATTGGATGTACGGATACTTGAAGTTATTATAGAAGCTTATGGTATAGTTGACAGTAGATGATATGTATAGTTCTCAAAGAATTATAACTATAGACCAAGATCAGGTTAACGGCCAAGCCGATTTGACTAATTTTGTCTTTTTGTTTAAAGAAACCGCTAATTATCTGAAAACGGTTGGAAATGGCGGTAAAATCCAAAACAGTAATGGCTACGATATTATTTTTACTCTCGGTCCAGATATTTCTTCCAAACTGGATCATGAAATCATTAATTACGACTCGGTTACAGGACAATTTATTGCCCGTATTTGTATTCCCACGGTTTATTATGATAAAAACACTATTTTATATATTTATTATGGCGACAGTTCAATTGATAATAGTCAAGAAAATGTTAAAGGAGTTTGGGATAATAATTACCAGTATGTTTCTCATTTGAAAGACTTAACTACTTCAACTGTTAAGGATAGTGCGGGTAAAAATAATATTACTTCAACAAAATTAGCTGCAAATCAACCGATTGAAACTACTGGTAAAATTTATAAAGGTCAACAATTTGATGGAATAAATGATTTAATTAACTGCGGTACTCCTAATTTATCCATAACTGATGTAGTAACTGTTTCTTTTTGGTTTTATCCAACAGCTGATGAGGGAACTATTATTTCCCAACGATGGGTTTATTCAGGAAATGAATCTGGTTGGGAAGTATATTATGGAAGTAATAATCATGCTAGTCTTAATGCTCAATCAATTTCTTGGAATTCAGGTTCAAATACTAATAATGATAATGCAGGTGCTGTTTTGCAAACCGATGCTAATGCTTTACCAATAAACGGGTGGCATCATTGTTTTATTATTAAAAACGGAACGTCAGTTGAAATCTATATTGATGGTTCACTGGCTAAAAGCGGTACTATCACCAGAAGTACAATTGCTTATGTTGCTTATACTTTAAGAATCGGACGTAATGCTATTAGTGATGCTACATACTATAGGAAATATTTAACGGGGATATTAGAAGAACTAAAAGTTTCCAATACCAATCGTTCTGCCTCGTATTTAATTACTGAATACAACAATGAAAATTCTCCCTCAACTTTTTACAGTATCAGTACGGAAATTCCTTATGGAAATTTTACTAAAAAGAGATTTGTTTATAAGGTTTATGATGGAGCTACTTATGTGATTACTTGGTCTAACGAAGTCCTGAATGAACCACAATTCAGGAATGTTATTAATGGTGGTCCAGGAGAAATAATTATTAGGCTTGATCGTGAGTTTGATTCTTTCGGTGAGGATGTAGATATTAAATTAAATAATAGGGTAGAGTTGTGGATTTCTGACCGCCAGTATCCCAATGGACTCCTTTTTTATAAAGGTTTTATTTCCGGTTATCGACCTGTTTTTCAGGGAAACATTGAATTTGTTGAAGTAACAGTTTTAAGTTATGTTTTTGAACTTGGCTATTATATATTAAGAAATACCTCTGGACAAACTACAATAGCCTACAATAGCTATGATCCATCAGATATCCTAAAAGATGCCATTGATAAATATCGGGCTGATGGAGGACAACTTAATTATTCAGATACCTCAATTGAAACAACCAATACTACAGTCAGTTATACTTTTAATTCTAATACAATAAGAGAAGTTATTGATAAAGTAATCGAACTGGCTCCTGAAGGCTGGTATTGGTATATAGACTCTGCTTCAATTATTCATTTTAAAGCTAAAAATGCCTTGGCTGATCATACTCTTATCATTGGAAACCATATTAATCAAATGGAAACATGGAGAAGGATAGAAGATGTAATTAATCAAGTATATTTTACAGGCAATACCACTGAAGCAAAAACTGGCTTATTCAGGGTTTATAGCAATTCGGGGTCAATTGATACTTATGGTCGTCATGCTATCCATCAGGTTGATGGTAGGGTTACTTTATCCGCAACAGCTGATACTATGGCCAATCGGATTATTAATAATAAAAAAGATCCTGAAATCCGTACCAGATTAACTATTCTTGATAATAATGGTGAATTAGAAAATAAGGGTTATGATATTGAATCAATACGTCCTGGTCAAACTTTAAAAATAAGGAATATTAAAGGTAGCGTAAAAACATTTTCTTTATGGGATCAGTTTATTTGGGACGTGGATATTTGGGATCAAACATTAACAACTGCCGCAGCTGACGTTATTCAAATCCTGCAAATTGAATATACTTTGGATTCATTAACTTTGGAAGCTAGTTCTAGATCACCGGAAATTGCTAAAAGAATCGAGGATATCCAAAGAAACTTGGTTCAGCAGCAAACTGTTAATAATCCGATTGCACCTATAGCTGGTTAGAAAGGAGGAATTTATGGCAGCAGTTACTTATTCATTTAGCCCTAATACCAAAGCCCAATCAGGACAGGTAAATAGTAATTTTGACCAATTGGCTAATGAAATATTACCAACATTTGTTGTTACTATAACTGGAACTCTGACAACTGGAACGAATTTAACACCAATTCTAATAGTTCCGCAGGATTTAGTTATTCTTAAGGCTTATGCAGCAGTTAAAACAGCTCCGGTTGGAGCTAATATCATAGTTGATATTAATATCGGTGGAACATCTATCTGGAATGTTACTCCAGCTAACAGATTAAATATTGAAACTGGTTCTGATACTGGTAATCAAACAACTTTTGATACAACACAATTATCGGATGGAGATTTATTGACATTTGACTTGGATCAAGTTGGAAGTTCCACATCTGGTGCAGATATTACGATTGAACTCAGGTGTGAGTGGAGATAAATTATGGCACAGTTTTTAGGTTTAGGAAACGGTTCAGATGGAAATTTAATTATTTCGGCCAATACTGCTTGGAATTCAGTAACTGGAGTGGTAATAACAGGTTGTTCTGGCGATAGTGGTGAAACAGGTTTAACAGTTGATGATGAAACCGGTTTTTCGGCAGGACAAAAAATATTAATTATTAAATCCAGGGGTAATACTTCTGCAACTTGCGGGGCTTGGGAACTTAATCAAATTGTTTCAGTTAGTACAGG
>Ga0209518_1001504_pt1 | contig 24608 bp, 38 predicted proteins | sample RifGroB1_FD_183993 | JGI IMG/M metagenome (GOLD analysis project Ga0209518, IMG submission 183993) | Groundwater microbial communities from Rifle, Colorado, USA - Groundwater B1 (SPAdes) (version 2) | ecosystem: Environmental > Aquatic > Deep subsurface > Groundwater | place: Rifle, Colorado...
GTTCTAATTATCCTCAATGATTTCAGCTACTTAGAAGAACCTAGAAACTTTTCTCTGTAACTTTTTTCAAATTCAATGCGAAAATTTTGCTTGACACTTTTTGAAATAGTTCCTTCGAGATTCATTTTTGATTTGTAACTTGGCATAGAAATAAAATTTAAAAACGGTTCAATATTTATGCCTGTCCTTTTCCAGATCCCTATTGCCTTCCCTTTAAACCTCATTACAAAAAAAACTCCCGTTTTTTTTCGTTTCGCTTTTGATCGTTTAGATGTTGTTGCGTTTTGCATTGCGTCTGGATTTGCTTGAAGATCCGATAACATTTTAGTTAGTATTGCGCCTGATACGTTGCCGTATTTATCTAGTGTCAAGCCTCTTGCTGGAGCAGTAACTTGATCTGATGACAGTATGCCTGCGCGTTGTAATGCCCGCTCAAATCGTTTGACAACTCTATTGCCACCTTGGAAATGGGGTCTTAGCATACGCTCGACGTTCGGCACACCGCCCATACCTAAATCCTTTAGTCCTACGATAGCAACCATCGGTATCTTTTTTTTGTCAGCAGGAGTGACGAAAAGAGAACCTCTGATGTTGCTATAGCGATCTGAGAAAGACGGTACGATAAAGGGGGTCGGTCTATCAATTTTATCTCTCATCTCCGCATAGAGATCCGCTCGTGCCGAGTTAGCAGCATTAGTCAGTGATTTTGCGATGATTGAAGGCGTTGATTTTTGAAGACCATTAATTTGTTTGATGACTGCTTTCATATCAGCTTTTATCGAGATTTCCATTTGATTTTATTGGATTAAATTTTATTCTTAGATGACCAACTAACTCCTGCATTTTGGCATGATACATGCAGTTCCACGCTGAACCATAATTTGCATAATTGCAAAAGGCGTGCCTTTTCACCTCATTGTTTGCAAATTTTTCTGCTATTAAAATTGCTTTAGCAATATTTTTTTTATCCATATCATCCCTAAAAAAAACTAATTTTGACTATTTTTATCATTAACAGCGTTTTTTTTCAATAAATAATTTTTTTATTTTAAAATATCGCTTGACATATTACGCATAAAAGACTATATTTAATCATAAGGTTGAGACAGTCTTGACCCAGGTAATTATGAAACATTAAATAAAAAATGAGGTAATTATGAGCAAATTTTATCCAATTTTTTCTGAACAACAAAAAATCCAGGCGCGAAAAATTGCCAGAAATCAAGGTTTCAAGACGTACACTAAAATCGTTATCGGAGACAAAGATGAGATTTTGCATTGTCTATCTTCGGGCATGAGGAAATTGACAAATGGAGAATACGTAAACAAAACTTACCAAAAAAAGTGCTTTGGAAAAGGAATTTACTACCAACACGCGGTATGTGAAGTTTCGGTACGGACTTTTCCATACCCATATTGACCCGGCCGGCCGGCTGCTTGCCATAAAGCAGCAAACCTGTGCTCTCTTTCACTGAGAGAGGGCAGAGGTTTATGGGTTTATGATTCCCTAAAAATCAAATTTTTTAATCTCAAAAAAAAAGGAGAAAAATATGAAAAAGAAATTATCTCGGTGCTGCAAAGCACCAATAAGAAAAACGACCTTCTTTTCCCCCTCCGAGGCTTGGTATGGAGCCTCTGAAGGGACTGTCTGCACTTTGTGCAGAAAAATTATCGTCTGGCCTTCCCAGTAAAGCCAGACTGCCGCTGTTCAGGCACAGCGGCTAAACCTGTACTCTCTCTATCTATGAGAGAGAGAGTAGAGGTTTTCGTGAGCTACACACGCAAAAAAAAGCGGTTTTTTAACTCTTTTTTAAAGAGGAAATTATGGAAGCGTCTTTTTTTCAGTCACGTAATTGTAACTCAGCAGCAAGAAGCGTTCCTTGCTGCGTCTATAAAGGAAAATCGTCAATTTGACGACCTTGATGATCTTCAGCGAACTTATTGGTTTTGGGAGTTAGAAAACTCACTCTTTGACGACAGCTCTACGCTCTCTACTGAGAGCGAGGAGCGTTTACCTGATCGGCCAGCCGCTGGCTTGAAGCGGCAAACATGAACTAACTCAATGTCTTTTTTTAAGGCATTGAGTTTTTTTTTGTCCAAAAAAAGGCTTAAAATGGCCTCTCTTATACTGAGTTTTTTGATAACGTGATGAAATCATTCATCTTTTTTTGCCAAAAAAACTCAATAAAATTCAATAAAAGGGCTTTTTTATACTGAGTTTGGAGGATAACCAATTGAAATAATTGATAAAAACAAACTCAATATTTCAATAAAAGGGATATCCCTAATATACCTCTATATTTTAGGGGAATGATATACATATACAGGTAATGATATACATATATATATATTAATATATTGAGTTTTTTTCTTCAATGATTTCAGTTAGTTAGCGGAAAACTCGATATAAACTAAGTAAACTCAATATATACTGAGTCCCACAAGTATATGAAATTATTAACTTTTCGCAAAAAACTCAGTACAAAAAAGCGTTTTTGAATTAAAACACTTACGCAGATAGTATTGATTTTATTACGTTTTTTCAAAAAAATGGTATTTTCACTGTTTGGAAGTCCTTTTTGAGATTTTCAAAAACACTATAAAATCAGTTAGATAAAATATTATAAATAAAACCCTTGACAAAAAATAAAAAACCATAGATTTTGATTGAAAATCAATTTTTTAATTTTTAACTTTTTTGAAAGGAAAAAAATGGAAAATCCATCTGATCTGGTCTTCAAGGCTAGATTTAAGTTGAATTTGTCACAACAGGAATTTGCGGCATTGATAGGAGTCCACCAAGGAACAATTTCCGCATGGGAGACGGGTGCCATGTGTCCCAATAGGATTCACATGGCAAAAATAAATCTTTTGTTGGAGAAAAAGCCATGACTCCTACAATGATTGACCTTCTCTCTTTTGAGTGGGAGGAGCAAAAAGAGATTGAAAATCATGCCGCTTCAAAAAGGCGGGAAATCGAAGCAAAGATTTTGGAATTGATAAAAAAACCTGACTCTGCGGAGGGAACGACTCATGAGGAAGGGATTTTTTACAAGGTTTCCACGACTTTTTCACTTAATCGAAAATTATTAGATGTTGAAGAGGTGAAAAAGATTTGTCATCTCCTGCCAGCGGAACTTTTCAGGTGGAAGCCGGAAATTTCAGTTTCCGAGTTCCGCAAACTTGATGCGGAACAAGGACGGATTTTGTCGTCTGCTTTGACTATATCTGAGTCGAAGCCATCACTAAAAATCGTTAGAAAAGGATAAAAAAATGGAAATAAAAAAGCCTGATCTTTTGCCTGTCCGAACCATTATTTACGGGTCGGACAAAGTAGGGAAGTCCAGTTTTGCGGCCTCCGCTCCGAATCCCCTTTTTTTGGATCTTGAAGGCGGTCTTGGAGAGTTGGCAGTTGACTGCGTAGATTTACGTAGTCAGGATTTTTCAGCTGTCATGTTAGTCATGGCAGAAATTTACAAGGACTCCAGGGGTTACAAAACTCTTGTGATAGACTCCTTGGACTGGCTTGAGTCCAAGATTTTTGCTTCTGTTTGTTTGGCCAATAAGGTCAAAAACATTGAGGAGATTGGGTACGCAAAGGGGTATATATTTGCGCTCAATTTCTGGCATCAATTTATTCAGGGACTCGACGCCATCCGCTCCCAGTGCGGGATGGAAATCATTTGCATCGCACATGCGCAGATTGTGCATGTCGATGACCCCGCGCAAGTTCCTTATGATAAATGGGGATTAAAACTTCACAAAAAGGCGCACGCTTTATTTTGTGAGTGGGCTGACGCGATTCTTTTTGCGTCTTATGAAACTTACACTCGTCAAGTGGGTGAGAGTTTCAATCAAAAAATCAACCGTGCTTACTCAGCGGGAAACAGAGTGATTTTTTGTGAAGAGCGACCGTCTTTTGACGCTGGTAATCGTTTTGGCCTGCCAGAAAAACTTGAATTATCTTACTCGGCCTATGCTGCCGCTATTGCGCAATCACGCGCAAATAAAACTCAAAAAGGAGAATAAAAATGTTTAAATTAACAGAAGAAACTGAAAATCGACTTTTAGTTGAAATTACCCTTCCAGAAGGGAGACCGCAAATCGCTTTGGTTCAAGAGGCAAAAACAGAAATCAAGGAATTGAAAGACCATTTTTACGGAAAAAAAGTCCGTCTTAATGGCCGGCTGACTACCGGCATGGCATTGATGTTGGGGCATGAATTATGCCATATCTGCAAAAGTGTAGAAATTTTCGACCCCAAAGAGAATGCCTACCTTACGTGCATTTCTCATTAATTTTAACCTCAAAGAAAGGAAAAATATGTCTAGTTATGAATTTGATGCAACGCAGGTTGATCCTCGCAGATCTTTTGAGCCTATCCCTGCTGGCACCTACCGAGTTATTATTTCTGCCTCAGAGATGAAGGACACAAAAGCTGGCGATGGAAAATACCTGAAACTCGAAATCGAAGTAATTGAGGGAGAGCATCAGGGGGCAAAGATTTTTGATAACTTGAATCTTGTAAACAAAAACAAAGAGACTAAGGAAATCGCTGACGCCAGTTTGTCGGCAATTTGCCATGCCGTAGGCAAGCTGCGAATCATGGATTCGGAAGAGTTGCACAATTTGCCGCTCATGGCAAAAGTCAGCCTGTCCAAAGCTCAAGACGGCTATGAGGCAAAAAATAAGATTTCGGGCTATTCGGCTTGTGAGTCCACTAAAACCTCAGCCAAACCCGCTCCACCTGTCACTACGTCAAAGCCTCCTTGGATGTAAAAAAAATCATGGGCGCATCTAAAAAGGTGCGCCTCTGTTTGGAAATCATTTTTGAAATAGGAAAAAATGACTCAGTGTGAAAAAAATTGTCTCAGATTGATTCTTTGGGAACTGGAAGAAGCAAAAGGGAAACTCAAAAGTGATAGAAGAAAAATTTTAGGCGAATTTTTATGCACGCTCATGAATGATCCGGCGCGGATCATCAGGAGGAGCAAATGAAACTACCTGAGCGGAAAGATCTAGTCGCAGAGGCCATATATGCGACTTATAAAAAAGGTGAACATCGCGCTCACCTCGGAGCTTCGCAGATAGGCACTGAGTGCGAGAGATCGTTGTGGTACACTTTTTTTTGGTGTACTGCTGTACAGCATGAGCCGCGCATACTGCGGCTTTTTGAGAGTGGGCATCTTTCTGAAACTCGTGTGCTGGACGAGCTTAGACGGGCAGGATTTGAGGTTTTTGATAAAGAGGTAGGCACAGGTAAACAGTTTTCTTTTAGTGCCTGCAATGGCCATTTTGGCGGTTCCCTTGATGGTTTTATCAAAGGAGTCCCCGATGCTGAAAAAACCGTGCATGTTTTGGAACTTAAAACCAGCAATGATAAAAATTTCAGGACTTTAGAAAAAGATGGAGTCTTGAAAGCTCATCCTGTCCATTATGCACAAATGATGTGCTATATGGGAGCGTTTGGGCTTGAGCGTGCGCTTTACATATCCGTGAATAAAAACACTGACGAAATCTATTCTGAGCGCGTCCATTTTGAAAAGAGCGTTTATAACGCTCTTCTGGAAAAGGCTCTGCGCGTTATTGAATCAAAAAAACCTAGTCCAAAAATCAGCGAAGATCCGTCTTGGTACCAGTGCAAACTCTGTGATCATGCTGGAGTTTGTCAAAATCATCAAAATCCAGAAAAAAACTGCCGCACCTGTGAATTTTCCCAGATCGGCGGAAATGGAACTTGGTTTTGCGGAAAAACAGACCAAATTTTGAGTTTTGAAGAACAGCTAAAAGGCTGTCAGAAATACCAACTTAAAATTTTATTAGACGATATTCCATTCTGATCTGAGTATTATGATTTTACGTCCTTATCAAGAATCAGCAATCAATGCTCTCGAAATGCACTTAGCATTGCGTTCAGATAATCCCTGCGTAGTGATCCCAACGGGCGGAGGCAAAACTATTGTGATTGCGGAATTTATTAAACGTCAAATCGAAAAACGTTTCGACATTCGCATTTGCGTTTTAGTTCATACAAAAGAACTAATTGAACAGAATTTTGAAAAATTTTGTCTTCATTTTCCGTTTGCGGATGTTGGGGTTTTTTCTGCGGGCTTGAAGCGCAAAGATGATGCTCAGATTCTTTTTGCAGGAATTCAGAGCATTGTTAATGCTGAAATAAAACCGTTTGATGTCATCATTATTGATGAAGCTCATCGAATTCCGGTTGAGGGCGAAGGGCAATACAGACGCTTTCTAACGGATCAGTGGTATGCCAACAATTCACTGCGAATTGTTGGCATGACTGCAACGCCATTCAGAATGAAAAACGGTATGATCTGCGATTCAAAAAATATCCTTAATAAAATCGTGTATGAGGCCAGCATCCCGCGCCTCATACATGACGGTTTTTTGTGCCACATTACCTCTGCCAGAGGTTCTGTCAAAGTGGATTTTTCTGGTGTAAAAATTCGCTCAGGAGAGTATGCAGAGGATGAGGTCCAGGACGTTATGACGGCATCTGGAACAACTCAAAAAATTGTGTCAGATATTTTGAGTATAGCTAGCGATAGAAAGCATTGGTTGATTTTTTGTGCTGGGATAAAACACGCAGAAGAAGTTAATCAAGAACTCATCGCAAGAGGCATATTATCCTGCGTTGTCCATAGCCTCTGTGGTGATACAGAGAGAGACGAACGCATCAACGCCTTAAAAGATAAAAAAATTCAGGCATTGGTCAATGTATCACTTTTGACGGAGGGGTTTGATGCCTCCCATATTGATTTGATTGCGTTGTTACGTCCAACAAAATCCCCTGGATTATATTATCAAATGGTTGGTCGGGGTCTACGGATTGATCCCGAAAAAAAGGACTGCCTAATCCTAGATTATGGTCAAAATATCTCGCGCCACGGCGCTATTGACGCAATTTCTATTAGCAAAAAAAAGGTTCTTGTAACTGACAAAAAAGCACCTTCTAAAAAATGTCCTTCCTGCGGATACCCTAACGCTACGGCTGTACTCGAATGTATCGAATGCGGTTTTATTTTTCCTGAAAGAGAAATTGAATTAACCGAAAAATCAGCAGATAGCTCTATTTTATCAGTTAATGGATGGGTAAAAGTCCAGGATGTGAGTTATGAATATCATCACTCGCGAAAAGAGGGAAAACCTGACTCTCTAAAAATCACCTATCATTGTGGCTGGAATGATAAGTTTTCAGAATGGATTTGTTTGCTTCATCCAGGGTTTGCCGGAGAAAAAGCTAAGGACTGGTTTTATCGGGCAACGCAGGGAAAAATAGAATGGGATTCTACATGCATTGAGGATCTCGTTGAATTAGGCGAAAACGGATTTTTATTTGATCCTATTGAAATTTTTGTAAAGAAATCAAAGGACTCAAAATTTTTTGAGATAAAAAACAAAAAATTTGATTATGCTCAAGCCGTCCCTCACGCGTACTGCATGAAGTGTGAAAAATTTATGGGCATGGTTGAGCAAAATAATGGTTTTATTTGCGAGTGTGGATATTTACTCAGAGTAAAAAAAATTGATAGCAAAAAAAGCCATATTTCTGATGAAAATGAATATGAAATGAGTCACGAAGTAAATTCGGAAATACCATTTTGAAAGGATTTTTTATGATACCATTTCCAACAGAATTTTTATCAACATCTTCGCTTTTGGAGAACGCAAAAACCCTGCAAAAAAATGGTTTTTCCCTTGTACCCGTAAAGGGGAAGGATATCCCTGTTGTTAAATGGGGAATATATCAACAGAAACAATCTACGCTTGTTGAAATTGAAGCATGGAGTCGTCAACATCATGATATTAATTTCGCACTCGTAACTGGCTTGGTTCACGACTACGAAGAAAAAGTTTGTGTGGTTGATGCAGATAGTCATAGCGCAATTGAATGGGTTGAAGAAAATTTGCCACAAACGCCGTGCAAAACAAAATCTAACAAAGGAATGCACTATTATTACAAAATAACGCATTCTCAGCGTAATTTTGCAAACAAAAACAAAGGTTTTCCTGATCCATTCAGGACTATTGATGTTCGCTGCGAGGGTGGATACATTATGATCGCTGGCTCCCGCCATCCGTCCGGTAGGCTTTATGAGCAAATTGGAGACCTTCCGCACATGGATATTTTGCCATTTTTGACACGTGAGCAGCTACGTTATATTGAGTTGGGAGGAAGGGAAGAACCACAACCGCAACTTGTCGCAAAAATTCAACACGAAAATTTAGCTATCAACCCCGATTTTCACGCAATTTATAGCAATTTATGTACTAGATTAGGAGTTCCTGAAAAAGATCAGGTTCTTACGAAATGTCCAGCGCACGCAGAAAAAAACCCTTCGTTTTCAATGGGAAAAAGTGATGGAAAGATTAAATTTTTTTGTCATGCAGGATGCACAAAAGAGGCTATTTTAGCGGCATTAGGCGTAGAATTTAAGGATTTATTTGAATATCACTATGAATATTCAAAACATAGTCCAGTAGTTCACGTTGTTGAAGAAGAAATTTATTCAGTTGATGAAGAAACAAAACTAAGCAAAAACCTCTATAAACCTCCTGGTTTTGTTGGAGAAGTTGCTGATTTTATCAATCAGAATGCGATAAAAGAACAACCAATTTTAACGTTAGGGGCGGCTTTTGCTTTTTTGGGGGCACTGCTTGGCCGTAAAATTTGCTCAGAAACGGATATACGTACAAATCTTTATATGGTCGGAGTGGGCGAATCTGGATGTGGCAAAGAGGCAGCTAGAACTTTCATCAAAAAATCTTGTGAACAAGGACACCTTGAAAAATATTTGATTGAAGATATTGCTTCCGATGTTGCGCTTTTTAACGCTGTAAAAGAGCATCCATCATCTCTTTTTTTAATCGACGAGTTGGGAGCCTTTTTTGCGACAATTGCTGGAAAAAGCGCTCCGCCACATCTTCAAAACGTTATCACTACACTGATGAAAATGTACTCGTCATCTAATTCGATTTTAATGGGAAAAAATTACGCAAATCGTGACGGAAAAAATCCTCGTTATGAAATTACTAGTCCTAACTTGTGTATGTATGCGACAACAACTCAAGAAAGTTTGCTGAAACGGATTGCTTCATCCTACATTTTAGACGGTTTTTTGAATCGAATTGTTTTCTTGTTTTCTGAAACAAAAAATCCTGAAAAACGGGTAAAATTTTTTGATAAAATTCCTGAGTCCTTTCTTGAGCAATTTATTGACTTTCATAAAATGTCCACAAACTCTGAGCCAGGCACGGGTAATATTGAGGAAATAACGGTTGTTCGTCCACAAAAAATTATGTTTGCTGAAAATGCCAGCAAACGAGCGCTTGAAATTGATCATTATTTTTCTGACCTTCAAGATAAAATGACACATCCTTTTAATGTGATGGTCACTCGCGCATATGAAAACACAGTAAAAATTGCGTTAATTTTGGCGGTTGCAAATGGATTCCAAAAAATTGAAATGTGCCATCTTGATTATGCTTTTGAGTTTATAGATCAGACTGGAAAAATCACTTGTGATAAGTTTAAAGATTCGATTTATGATTCGGAAATGCAACGTCTTACGCAAAAAGTAAAAAAGATATTACGAGAGTCAGGCAGGGATGGTTTAACGCAATCTCAGTTATATTTAAAGACTCAGTTTTTGACGAAAAAAGAAAGAGAAGAAATTATTGATTGTCTTTTACAGAGTGAAGAAATCAGCTTTAAAATGGTTAAAAACTCTCAACGGGAGAGTAAAGTTTTTTTTGCATTAAAAAAGAAGTGATAAAAAATGGGTCTCTACTATGTTCTCTGTGTCAGATATCTAAGTAAACTGTGTGAAAAAAAAGGAAATAATGAGAAAAAAAACTGATCTTAATCAAAAAAATCTTGTCCGCACACTAAAACAAATTCCTGGAGTTTCAGTTGTCGATTTATCGGCAGTTGGGCAGGGTTGTCCAGATTTGTTAGTCGGCTATAAAGGCAAAAATTTTCTATTTGAAATCAAAAATCCTGAGACGAAAGGAAAACTAACTGAGTGTCAGAAAAACTGGTTTTTATTTTGGAAAGGAAGTGCTTTTGTTCTTTATGACATTAATGATTTTTTTGAATTAACGGAATAAATGACAGATAGATTTATTGATAATGGTGATACAATCACTGACACAGAGTCAGGATTGATGTGGCAGAAAGAGACACTAGACAAAACATTTAGTTTTGAGGAGGCAGAAAAATATGCAGCAGAACTGTCTTTAGCAGGTTTTTCTGATTGGAGAGTGCCTACGGTGGATGATTTTTATTCTATGATAAAATATTATAAGTCTAATCCCATTTGTGATTCGATTTTTGCACTAAACTCTTTAAGTTATTGGTCGTCTACCGCAGATGTTGATAGTATATACTATGCTTGGGGCGTGTACTTCAGCTGCAGCTACGTTGGCTACATCGACTACAATAAGAAAAGTAGCCACTATGTTCGCTGTGTCAGATGAGGAAATCTATGACTAAAAAAAAAGCACGAGTTTTAGTTGCATGTGAAGAGTCACAAGCAGTAACAAAAGAACTGCGAGCCTTGGATATTGAAGCATATTCTTGCGATATAGAACCGTGTTCTGGCGGTCATCCTGAATGGCATATTCAAGGCGATGTTATTCCACTCATTAATCAAGATTGGACTATGATTATTGCTTTCCCATCTTGCACACATTTAGCTGTGAGCGGAGCAAGATATTTTGAAAAAAAAAGAAAGGATGGCAGTCAGCAGCAGGCCATAGATTTCTTTATGCTTTTCGCAAATGCAAAATGTGAAAAAATTGCTATTGAAAATCCAGTTGGAATTATGAGTTCTGTGTGGCGAAAACCAGACCAAATCATCCAACCTTGGATGTTTGGACACAATTTTTCAAAAAAGACATGTCTGTGGTTAAAAAATTTACCAATCTTAAATCCAGGTGAATATGCTGATTTTACACAATATAGATGTAAATGTAACCATATTTTTCCTGCTCATTTAGGTAAAAATGGCTGTTGTTCAAAAGCAAAGCCTTTGCGTGATAATCAAACAAAATCTGGGCAAAATAATTTAACACCATCACCTGACAGAGCAAAAAAACGCTCAAAAACTTATCCTGGTATTGCAAAAGCTATGGCTGAGCAGTGGAGTAGATGTTTAGTTTGACGAGAATAAAAAACAATAACATAAAATAGGAAACTATGAATATTTCAATTAAACAAATTGTGTCAGATTACCTGAAAAAAACAGGCTATGACGGTCTTAGGCATCCCGATTTTGAATGCGCATGCTGTCTTGAGGATCTTATGCCCTGCTCTGGATTTGTAAACGGGAGTCTGTCAGATGGATGTGTTGCAGGATATAAAATTATCTGCACTTGTAACAATCATGACGTTGATTGTATGTGTGATTATGACCATGATAATCATGGGTTTCATATTTTAGACAAAAAAGAGGTATTAAAATGATTGATACACAAAAAATTGGCATGTTTTTGGAGCACGCTAAAAAAGTGTTGACCCAATATAATGATAGGCTTTTGGATATTGCTCATCGAGATGAGATTGGTGAGATTGATAAGAATGAGAAAAACTATGAGAAAAAGAACGGATCTTAATCAAAAAGAGCTTGTCCGCACACTAAAACAAATTCCTGGAGTTTCAGTTGTCGATTTATCGGCAGTTGGGCAGGGTTGTCCAGATTTGTTAGTCGGCTATAAAGGCAAAAATTTTCTATTTGAAATCAAAAATACTAGAACAAAAGGGAAACTGAATGAGCGTCAAGAAGAGTGGTTTTCCGCATGGAAAGGTCAGGTTTGTGTTGTTAGAGATATTGATGATTTGCTAGATGTTTTGTGGTTGGAATATAACTAAATAAGGATTTTATGAAACTGAAAGAAAATCTTATTAGGAAAGCATGGCTGATGAGTTGGGGAGTGCTTTGTCTCGCTTTATTTTGCTTAGGTGTATTCTTCGGAATTATGCTATCTGAGCAAAAATATGGTTTTTCCGAAAAGCAAAAAATGGAATACCAGGAGTTAGAAAAAAGATGAACTATCATAAAATGATTATTGCTCAAATGAAACTGAAAAATATTTTGTTGCAAGGGGAAATTGAGCAAGACAAACGGATGAAAGAAAGAAAAAGGGACTTGTTATGAAAGCACCATTTCCTTATTTTGGCGGAAAATCTGCTGTTGCAAAACAGATATGGTCTGCGTTAGGAGACCCTGATCATTATATTGAACCTTTTTTCGGTTCAGGAGCAGTTTTGCTAAATCGTTCCTGGACTCCCATCTCTGATTATTGTGAGACCGTCAACGACAAGGACGGCCTGCTATGCAACGTTTGGAGAGCTTTGCAAGCTGATCCAGACGCAGTTGCAAAATATTGTGATTGGCCTGTAAATCATGCCGATCTTTGCGCTAGACGCCGAGCAATGATTGCTGACCAAAATAATCTTTTAGAAAAATTTATTGCTGATACGTCATATTATGACGCAAAACTCGCAGGTTTTTGGATTTGGTCTGCGTCCTGCTGGATCGGTTCAGGTTTAACCAATCTAAATGCAATACCTCATATCAGTCATTCAGGCATAGGCGTACATGCTATTGGACAAATACCTCATATCAGTCATTCAGGCATAGGCGTACATGCAATAGGTCAGATTCCGCACATAAGTAATGCTGGCAAGGGAGTCCAAGACCCCCTATAAATTAAGCATTTATGAATGGTTCCGTGAGTTATCAGAACGGTTACGTTATGTTCGTGTTGTGTGTGGCGATTGGTCACAGGTTTGTGGTGGGAATTGGCAAAATAAAATAGGAACATGTGGCATTTTTTTTGATCCGCCTTATTCTGCAGAGGCTGGAAGACTAAAAAAAATTTATGCTTGCGAGTCAACAACTGTAGCACATGATGTTAGAAAATGGGCAATCGAACGAGGATCAAAAAATGACTATAAAATTGTGATTGCAGGTTATGAAGGCGAGCATGAATCTTTGTTGAATTATGGGTGGACTAGTGAGTTATGGAGTGCTAACGGAGGCTATAGTACAGCAGAAAATAAAAATCGGCATAAGGAAGTTTTGTGGTATTCACCATATTGTAAGAGAAGTCAACTAACTCTTTTTTAGATTAAATTAAGATAATTTTTCCAGTCTATCATGCTTTTCCCTGCTTTCTCTGCGCTTTATCCTTACACACTCAACTGTTGAAAGGTCAGATCGCAACTCGTAAATAGCAATCGTTAGTTCACGTTGAACAGCGTTTGAATTTTCGATTGCTCCTAAAAGATTGTTCATTGTTTCTTTTTGCAAAACCCTTGTTTCTTTTCGCTCTTCAGTTTGTGCTTCTGCAACTGCTATACGCTCTTCCCGATGACATTTATCTTTCCAGTATATGTATACTAGACAAGCTGCCAAAACAACGCCTGGAAGTCCAAATTGCAAAAATCCATCAATGATTTTATCCAGCATCTACACGCTCCTGGACTGCAAAATGGAGTGCAACTCCTACACCTTTTGCATTAGACATCTCTGATGCAATCTTCTTCAATTCTTTTCCTGATGCGTGATACGCTTTGCTATGAATCTCTATAGCATCAATCAACACATCAGCAATCTTTTTCACGACTACAAAACGTCCTCCTGCAACGGTCAATGCGACAATGCCAATAATCTCCAGTCCTAATCGGATTAATTCTAAATTTGTCATGGTATTTTCCTTTATGCATCTATATTGTGTTTTTTACGCATAAAATCTGCACTTTTAACGCATTTTATCGTCTCATAACTTTCAATTTTATCGTAAATTTCCCGTACATTCATAGCCTGCTTTTCTGCATACCAAAAAATGAAGTCATCGTGAAATTTCTTTGGAATGATCTTCAGAAAAATCACAATGAGCCTATTTTGCATACGTCTGAATTTTAGTTCCTGGTTCATGTTTCTTCAAATTTATTGTTCAGCATGGCTTTTGCCAGTTCTTCAGAACGTTGTCCTACTTGTTTTGTCCAGAGTGAGTCCTTCATTTCTATGGCTGCCTGACTCCAATTCCCTAGCTCAACTGCTTTCAGAAATTTTACGAATTTTTTTAACTTTGTAATGCCCAGGTTAAAACACATGTTCATCAGAACTTCCTGCCGTACATCTGAGAGATTAGGAAACCACTTAAAATTAGTGCATAATTCTTTCTCTACACGATCAAGATCATTCAGGAACATAAGACCTGCCTCTTCATGAGAAATGCCTATATCGTCAAGATTTCGGCCTATTCCGATGGTAATTTTTCCTACAGAGTCCTTGTAGGGTTTTAATCGAATGCCCTCATGCCTGATGAGGGTTTCTTTTAATCTGTCTTTGTTCATATTATTTCTCAGTATTGAATTTTTTTAGTCGCAGATATTTTATATTGTATTTTTTTGGTTGCTACAATTTGTGAGATAGCGCCACCAAAGCTAAAAAAGTCAGTATTATGCCTGATTAATGTTTCTTTTAGTCGTTCTTTGTTCATTAAATTCCTTCCAATCCCAAAATAAAACCAATGCTATCATATCCAATTTTCCCACCACCACCCGCATTATCTTCATGATATAGCGTAGATGTACTTTTTAAAGCAATAACTGCTGGAAATTTCACTTTTCTTGATGTAGAATCGGCAACTATTGAAAATTGGTTTTGCTCCCACGTATTATCACTTCCCGTTCCGCCTATGTTCCATGTACCATTAGTTGTTGTACCTGTAGAAACAAGCACTTCAAGAATAATTTGTTTTGCAATTGTTGGAACAACTGTAGCAATTGAAACAGTTCCATTTGAAGCCGTTTCTGCCTGTAATGTTGTCCTAACGGTTTTTACATAATTATCTATTTGGTTAAATTCTGTAAAAACAACATCAGCAGTATTAGTCACACAATAGACAGCACCAACCAATTTTTTGAAAGTGTATCCAGATGGCATTGCAGGAGCAGTTGCACTCGTTGAGGCTAAACAGGCAGTTGTTGCAGTTGTTGCATTGTAAATCACATAGAGATAGTACCATGTAGTCGCAGCAAAATCACCAGTATCAATTGCGTTTACACCTGCGGCAGCAGAAGAGACCATAGTGAGGTTTACAGTAGATAAGACGATGCCTAAATTATTTGTATCAAAAACTGTTAAAAAATCAGCATCAATATCCACGTCATCATCAGTAACATTAGGCACCTGTTTCACAACCAGTCCAGCATTGCGAGGCATCGTCATGGCTTTTGCGAAGATCACGCTTTGATCATCTTTATCAATTGTAATTGCTGTTGCTCCACCAGCTTTTAAAACCAAATCTGTTGAATCGTCAATGGGTTGAATTGTATTGACTTTCATCATACTCATAAAACCTCAATTAATCGTAATGTTATGTTTCTCAATGTTCCTAAATATCCCCAAAATGTCATATTCGGAAATTGCGAAATAGTTGCAAAAACTGAAAACTCTTTTGTTTCATTTTGTCCGCTTGGCATTCCGTCCAACAATAAACAGGCAAACGGTTTTTTGCGATATGCTCTTGCAAACGCAATTATTGCATCGGAATTTGTGATAGTCGCTGAAATCGAAAAATCATAAATTCTTGCGACATTTCGATTTATTCTTGTAAAACCGCCATTTTGAATTTCTGATTGAAACGAATAGTCAGAAAATCCCGCACTAAAACCTGGAGTTGCGTTTTCAATGCTCATTAAACTTCCCGCTCTTAAAATCCCAAGTTTGCATGGATTTTTGATAGATGACACTGCCGCGCTTGCGACCGCGCTTGATAGAGTAATCGCTCCGCTCGCTGTGCCATCTCCAATAATTTTTGTTATTTGATAATTTGATGCTGCAATCGTGACTATAGATCCCAACATTACCCGTCCATGCGATTCTAACGATACAGTCGTAGGAGTTGAGTCTGTAAAATGTCCTGTGGCAGCAGAGTCTTGAACCCAGTTTGCAATTGCGTTACCTTCAACTTGAGAGCTTTTTCTGTCTGTTGTACTCTGCATCCTGATTTTGAGACCATTACCAGTAGTCATGGACACAGAGATAAAAAACGATTTTGTTAAAATCCTTGAGTTAAGAAAAAATTGCGGATTTGAAGAGATGAAATTTTGATCTGCTGTTGAGAGTGAAACCCAATTTGCGCCTGCGTCGATTGAGTATTCCAAAACATCGGCTAGCCAGTTGTGCAAAAAAAACGCCGCGCTTGTGGCACTCAGTGTTGCTGTAACAGTGATAGACGAGGAGACTCCCGCGTTATCAATATATGCTTGCCCAGGATAGTCTGTGAGCATATTTGCGACCGCATAGACGCTACTCATTGCTGTGCCGCTGCTCGCAACTGCTGAGATATAATTTTTGTCAATGATTTTCATTTTATGCTGCTTCAAGTTGAGTTAAAACCGCGTCTCCTGCAAAGGTAGTTTTTCTGTCACGAAAATTATAGACGATCTTCCGTACTAAAAAATCTGCGGTGATATAGTCCACTGCTCTACTGTATTGGATTCTATCGCCAAAAGTCAGACTTTCATTGATATCATTAACAGTAATTGATACAACTGGTTTTTTTGCTACTGCTAAAATATTTTCTAAATATGCGGTTACTGCCTGTGGATTTTGATGATAAGATTTTACATTAATGTCTTGTCCAGACGCCATAAAGGACGCAATCGCATTTTGTGGGATAGTTACAAGTTTAGGATATCCTTGCTCCGGTGCCCCACCTGTCACTGCCTCACCTGTCGCCTGTTTTATTTCCCAATTTGATATTATAGAGCGAATCGGAGGAATTATTTCATAGTTTGCTTCTTCAATTTCATAGTCATAAAAAGTGTTAATTGTTGCGGGATTATAGCCACGATCAATCAAATAGAAAACCGTGCCCTTAATATAAAACTGATAATTTATCGAATGCGCAAGATCAGAAACAAAACTTAAAAAAGAAGTTTGTTTCGTCTCGTAAAAAGCAAGTGCATCTACAAAAGTCGGAAAAATTGAAGGCACGAGATACGTTCCAACTGTCAAAATAAATCCAGAATTAATTTTTAAAGTGTCTCCTGAAGAAATTGTAACATCAGAAATTGACGTGTCTCGTGAAATATAGATATCGTCTGTTGTCGTGAAGTCTGTCTCACTGACCATACTTGAAATAATTCCATCAGCATATTGCTGAAAACCTGGTGTATAAGATGCTGCCTGTGGCGCTTTTGTTACATCTAAAGTGATCGTTGATTCAAGCGATAACGTTGCAACAACTAGATCAAAAAAATCTTTTATTGTTGTTCCGTGTATTCCCACACCATTTAAAGATACTTCTCCTTTAAACCCTGCGTTTAGCGTGATTAGATCAGTTGTTGGAGTCGTTGCAAAAGTTGTACTCTGCGCTGCCTGCGCTGTGCCGATTTGTACGCCATCTTCATACGCTGTCAGATATGTATCTATTACAGATGGTGACGAAGACAAAAATTCAAACTCTGGATTCAGCAAAAGTCCAAGTGTTTTAGATCTGGTCGTAATTGGGGTTACATGAGAAACTTTTCCGAAAGCCAATGGCCTCCCCGTCGATTCCCCGCAAACTGCTGTATTAGTCGTTAGAACCGTTACTGTTACACCTGAATTTAACGTAATTGTTGAACCGCTAGGCACAGAAAAACCAGGCGATAGGCTTCCGCTCGCAGTGATAACACCATCGTTTATTTCGTTATCCATGATTGCTAAAAACGTCTCTGGAACCGCGACACCATCACGATCTTTGATTGTCATTGTTAGATCAGTTACGCGATTGACAGTATAAAAATTATCTGTAGTCACAACATAACCTAACTCTGTGCCAACTAATGTCATTCCTGAAAAAAGAACTTTTTGTCCAGGAAAAAAAGTGTGGTCTGAACTGAATTCAATCTCTACTTCATTATCTACATTTTTATTGATTTTTGATACGACTGTTCCTGTCGAGTCCAGCCCTTTTTTCAAAAATAAAATATCATTGATAGATGATGTTTCCTCAAAAATTTGAAAATTTAACTCGTTTTGAGTTAGTCCAACCAGCGCTAAATTGCCCGTAAAAAGCGCAGTCGCTTTTTCGGACATAAAAATTGAAAAGGGAATTGCTATTGCTTGATTAATTAGCCGTGAATAATTTGTTCCATGAAACGGATGATTTATGTCGCGCGGTAAGTTCAGAATCTTTAGAGAACCTAACGAAACCCTCAAAAAACCGCTTGCAGTGCCGCCAATTTCTAAAACCGGAACATCTGAAAGAAAAGGAAAATAAAAATTAACGCCTTCATACGACTCATTTGAAAGATAATATATTGAATCATTCCACGGTGTCCCAGACAGATTAATTTGCAGAAGAAGTGGATTCATACTGCTACAACTCCACGGCTCGCCATCTCATTGATTTGAGTCCTGAACATTGATAACGGAGCTTGTACCTGACCCTCTAAATCCAAATAGATGTTAATTTGAGGTTGTGATTGTTCATTCGCTAACCTCAAATTTCTACCCCAAACACCGGCAACGCCCTGTTTTATAATAGAAACCCCATCATTCATTGATTTCGGAACACGTCCGCCAACATCTTTTGCTGGATTTAGTGCGTCAGCGATGTCCTGAAAAACGCCTAATAATAAATCTAATCTTCCCACTATATCATTTATTGTTGGGAAATTCTTCACTAGTGATTGAAATTCTGTTAGAATTTTTAACATCACGTCATAAACTAATGCCCCCAAAATCTCTTTTATCGTATTTAACCCTTCTACAGCTATGTCAAGAGCTTCTTGAAATTTGATAAAAGATGATCCCTTAAAAAATTCTGCAATTGGTTCAAATTGATTTGCAAAATTAATGAATGGTTTTGTAATCACTTCCCAAACAGCCGATAGCTTTTCTGGAAGTTCATCAAAATATTTTATTAATGACGGTAAAGCTGAATCGTTTACAAAAAGTTCTATCCATCTGGCAAGTTCTTCAGTTATTGGAAGTAGTGCTTCAATTAAAGGCAAAAATGGTCTTATAATTTCTACTAATTCTGTAATTATTGGTGCTAAAACCTCTCCAAGAGTTGCATTTAATTCGTTTGTAAGACTAGCAAATTCTTCATTTTTTAGCAAAATTGCGGTTAATGCCGCTATTGCTATCGCTAACGGTCCCGCACCTGCGGAAAACGCAGTTAAACCCTCATTTAACCCTGTAATGCCTGAAACCACGCTAGTTCCTGCTGATCCGAGAACGTCCTGATCTGCTACTGATTGATTAGTTTCAGTTTTTCCCAGACCAATAGAATTTAGATTTGTTGATAAATCGCTTGCATTTGTTGCCGCTATACCGAGAGAATCTTTCAATAAATCCACATTTTCAGTTGTAGGTAAAATAAATTTTTCACTTGCTTCTTTCAAACCTTTTATTTCACCCCCAAGCGTTGTGGCGTCGTCTACCGCAGTCGAAAAAAGACCGCTCATGTCCTGCGTTGTCATTGCGACTATTGCACCGTCAAATGATTTTTCAATTTCCACGATAGCCGATTTTATCGGATTGCTAATTTCAGTTCCAATTTTTGTCATTTTTTTGGTGACTGATGTTGCGGCAGATTCTCCTAAATTATCACTGATAATAGTTTTAAAAGTGCCAAAATTTTTACTTGCTTCGTCCATTGCAGTTTTTGATTTTGTCTTTGTTCTTATCAAAATTTGATCCATGCTACTTGAAACGGATTTTGCTGCTACATCAACGGGTTCTGAAATCAGAACTTTTGTTCCGTCCTTCAAATCGCCTAAAATTTTAACTGCATCATCTACACCTTTTTTAAGACCTTTCGGCAATTGATCAGTCATAAAATCAGGCAATGAATTGAGTAATTTTTGAATGCCACTGACAACAAAAGAAATTGGTGTAACAATCACGGAAACAAGTCCATTAAAAACCTGTGTTGCAATTTGTTTTATGTCCAGCATTGTAATGCCGAAATAATCAATTGCAGCTGTTATACCCACAATTGCTGCTAGTGCCAAGCCGATAGGCCATGTAATCGCGCCTATAGCAACTGCGGCAGTAGTTAACGGAGCACTCAGTAACGACCATGCAACAGCTAACGCTCCAACAGCTATAGCTAATTTCGTAATTGTAGGATGCTCTTTTGCAAATTCTCCAAAGATTTTTGCAAATTTACCGATTATTTCTGCACTTGAAATAATTATCGGCAGAAGCGACTCAAGAGCTTTTGTAAAACCTACTTTTATGGAGTTTGTCGCTGTATCTATTGCGTCATTAGTAGCCTCAGCGTTTTTAATAAAAGAGTTTGACATGATTCCGCCAGTTTCCTCCAATTTTTTACCCATCTCATCAAGTCCTGCTGCGCCACCAGCCAGTAATGGCACTAAATCAACTCCCGATTTTCCGAAAATATCAAATGCTGCTTTTGCTCGTAAAGTTGGATCTGAAATTTTTGAAATTGCTTCGACTGTCTCCCTAAAAACATCAGCATTGCCTTTCACTTTTCCAGTCGAATCTATTGCAGAGATACCAAGTTCGGCTAAAGTTTTTATCATAGTTTTATTGCCAGTAGCAGCTTCGCCGATATTGACTGTAAATTTTTTCATAGCAGCATTAAATTTATCAGTTTCAACACCTGATTGTGAAGCAGCAAATTGAAATTTTTGCAAATCTTCCGCACCAATACCGATTTTTTGAGATGTTTTAGCAATTGAATCGGCTGTTGAAAGAACTTCTTTTGAAATTGCACCGAATCCCGCTGCGCCGATAAGCGATGAAATTTTTCCCATTGTCGAAGTCATAGCGTCATTCAGCCTGCTAAAACCTTTTTTTATCGCATCAAACGCAGCCTGGGTTTTGTCCTCTGCTGTGATAATAACTTCTGCGCTAGCCATTTTTTTGACTCATTTCCTTTTTGATTTCAAAATATGCAGTCCAGCCGTTGATTTCGTCTATTGAAAAATCCATCACATCCAATATTTTTAGATGCAAATTTTCTGCAAGAAAAAAGATTAAAAACATTGATGGATCTTCCGTCAGTTTTTTTTAATGTCTTCTTCATCTTGAGACAAAGCGCGCATCTGCAAAACTATATCTGATACAATTTCAGGATCATATGTATTGAGAATATCAGTTAGACAGGCATCACTAAAAATCCGCTTACCTTCAGCGTCCAGCGAACGAGTGATAAAAGTCATGATCACGGTTTTTGCCTGATCCTGTTCATTTGCAAATTTCAGGATTTTTTGCTGTTGTTTGAAAGTCATTGACGGTTTGAAATAAATTTTTACTGGTTGTCCTGTTTCGTCCTTCCATTTCTCAACTTCAATATGCAAAAGCTCTCCGCTCATGCGTTCAGAAAATTGTTGCTTCGCTATCTCATCAATATTCATTTTTTTCCTTTTTTTGAATAAAATTTTAATGCCATGTAATCACGCCATTGACCACAAAACTAAATGACCTTGTAACGACCCCGCCTTTTGCCGCAGAGACTCCGACACTTGTAATGATTGCAGACATAGATGCCCAGGTTGCGCCTGTTCCCGTTCCCTCTGGATAGATGTTGAGTGTCACAGTTGCGCCCACAGTCAGCGCCTGTTGCCCGTTCGTATCTGTTTCATCCCAGTAGCACTCCATTGATCCCGCTGCGCTAACCTCATCTGCGTAAACTGTTTTTGACGCTGCTCCCATCGCAGCCGCTTCAATCGTCCCTGCTGTCTCCGTAATTTGATAACTCAAAATCTCTGCGATTGTGTTTGTCGTAACCTTAACGACGCCCTCTCGTCCTGAATGCATGCTCATTTTTCTACTCCATCAAAAAAAATATTAACTTACAGCGCCCCACGTAATCACGCCATTGACCACAAAACTAAATGACCTTGTAACGACCCCGCCTTTGGCTGCTGAAACTCCGACACTCGTTATAATTGCGCTACAGGTACCGTATTGGTCTCCCGTAGTTGCGCCCTCTGGATAGATGTTGAGCGTCACCGCCGCGCCCACAGTCAGCGCCTGTTGCCCGTTCGTATCTGTTTCATCCCAGTAGCACTCCATCGAGCCTGCCGCACTCACTTCATCCGCAAAAACTGTTTTGCTGGCCGCTCCCATCGCCGCCCCTTCAATTGTTCCTGCCGTCTCCGTTATTTGATAACTCAAAATCTCTGCGATTGTGTTTGAACCTTTTTTAACTGTTCCTTCTCGTCCTGCGTGCGTTCCCATTTTTTTTACTCCACTTTTTTGTTATTTTGATTAGCGTCAAATTTTGACGTATTAGTTTTTACATTTTTTTTTCTTGGTTCCATTTTTTCTGTTGTCCAGCCCTGAGCCAGCATCTCATTTACTTTTGCCGGATGTGCGTCTACAGAAGAACTTCCTTTTTCATTATACAAAAAAAGCATTGTCATTTTTTTTTATACCGCACTTGTTGGAGATGTTTCCAGATTGCGATAAAGTGCAATATATGTCATTGTCATAAAACCAACTTTTTGAGATGATTCCCTATCGTACTGAATTTTTGTATCCAATAATTTTGAGTCGATAACCAAATTTCCAAGCGATAAATCAGCACTCATTGCAACCTCGATTTCTTTTGCGATTGTGTCCAGTGTGTCATCAAGATTTGTTGTGCCCATCGCAAGTGCTTCAATCATTACTGTCAATTCACGCTCTAAAATTCTGCCATTGCCAAAACTCGACACATCCACACTGTCTGAGAGCGTATAGATAAGCAGACAAGGCAATTTCGATTCTTCCTGCGGATAGACACGGCTCTGAAAAACATTACTTCCTGTGGTCGTTAAACCCGTTAAAATAGTTCCTATTTTTTCTCTGATTTGTTGTCTTAAATGATTAGCCATTAAATACCGCGTTCAAATTTTTATCGAATGAAATTATTTTTCCGCTGCCTGGAAGAAGCTCTTTGATCCGTTTGTATTGCACCAGGTTTTGTTCGATTGTCCAAATTGGTTTTTTTTCATCAGATATTTGATACCAATAGATTCGCTCTCGTGAGTAGCAATCAAACCCTGCTAGATAAATTTCCGAAAAACCCATAAATGACGCAATCCAGATAGCTAAAACTCCTGAATACATGCACGCAGGTGCGTTACCACAATAAATAATGTTTTCGCCCGTTGTTAAGGGTGTAATTTTCTGAGCCGGATGAATCGCCGTTATCTTATGTGCAAAATTATCTTGATAAACGATATATTTTAGATCAGGCAAAATCATCGCGTGATGATTTATTCCGATTAAAACACAATCTCTAGGACACTGCCAGAATTCCTGTGGCAAACTCTCTGAACCGCCCAAAATTGCGCAGCGCTTTCCTTCATAAAATTTTTCGTAGGCGTCCAAATATTCCATCACTGTTTTTCCAGTTCTAAAATTGTGATTAACTGTCCATCGGGATGAATACCTACAACCTTATACGTAGTGCCAGAAACAACTAGAGTATCAGCATGAGCTACACCCACAACATCCGAAGATTTGCATGAGGCCATTGGATTAGTTGACTCTAACCCAACTTCGCCCAAATTGATTAAATTAAAGGCGTTATCAAAAAGAACTTTTATTGTCGTCGCGCTTCCGCCCGTTTTTGTAAAAGTCGCTGAAAGCGCAAAATCATCTGTATTAAAAAAAACGCTCAGGTCAGTGGTCATGTCTGTCAAAAAGCTCATTATTTTTCACGTTTTTTTGGAGTTAAGAAACTTTTTCTTGGCCGACCTCTTCCACGTTTTTCCTTAATCTGAGGCAATCCAAAATCTGAATCTGTTTCAATTTTTTCTTCAAGAAGAATTTCCGTTTTTTCTTCGTCTTCTTCAACAAAATCTGAAATTGGAATCACAGATTGATTTTCCAAAATAATATTGATTTCAAAAATTTCGCCACACTTAAAACCAGTCTGTTTTAAAACCTGAAAACAATTTTCTTGCCCTTCATTGACACTCAAACAATGCTGTCTACGTCTAAATTGATCCGTACTCAAGCGCAGTTCACAACCTTCAGGAACGGTTATGTATTTGCCTACAACCTCATATTTATAAAACATTTTTGTCCTTGTAAATTGAGCCAGATAAAATATTTATTTTAATCATCGATAAAAAACGATCATTGAATATATAAATTTTCTGGCTCAAATTTTTTTGATTATACCATCGTTACATAACATGCGTGTTGCCAGAGGCCATAGCCGACATTACGTTCAGCACGAACTCCGTATTGATGTCTGTCAGTGTCATGCTCAAACTCGCTGCCTTCTGCTTTTGCAGACATTGTGACACCCGACCGAGATTGTTTGATCAGAGCCAAAGAGTTTTCATCACTTCTGAAAACCGCAAAAGAATCAGTCCAGGTCAGACGAGCATTAGGCGCAACGTCAATTCCGAAATTACCCTGATTCAGCACGATATTAGATTCGCCGCCGCCGAGTAAAGGCAGTGAAACCGCCTTAAGCGCCGCTGGCCAAAGTCCCATTGGTACCATAACCAAAAAGCGATTTGCCATTTCATTCATCGGCTCACCTCTATCATCTTTAAAACCATAGATTGCCTGAACAGCTTTTAAAATTGCACCCTGCAT
>Ga0209518_1001505_pt1 | contig 24594 bp, 42 predicted proteins | sample RifGroB1_FD_183993 | JGI IMG/M metagenome (GOLD analysis project Ga0209518, IMG submission 183993) | Groundwater microbial communities from Rifle, Colorado, USA - Groundwater B1 (SPAdes) (version 2) | ecosystem: Environmental > Aquatic > Deep subsurface > Groundwater | place: Rifle, Colorado...
CGATATACAGGCGCGGTTTGCAACTCACCCATATCACGAACATCAATCCCGCCATTCTGCAAGCCCAACACGCCATCATTGCCGAAACTCAAGACATAGATAGATGTTGCGGTATCAGTGCCAGAAGTAGCAGCCTCGCTGAACGGAAGAATCGCAGTTCCGGTATTGTCCAAGTCAATGGTCATAATCGGCAGACCATTGTAATACTCGATTGGAGCACCGAATTCATCGCGCTCAAAGGTCAGGAATCCGCCGATAGACGAACTACGCGACGCTTGAGTGATACGACGCTTCATTGCCTTGCTCATCAACAGATGGGTAGGATTCAATGTCTGGTCAATCGCTTCATCCAACTTGTTCAGCGACAATGCAGTTCCGTTGGCTGTAGTACCTGCTTGAATTTTCTGCGAACCGGTGATACGGGTTTGCAGACCATCAAACTCACGCGGGTCAGTTGCGGTATCGCCCTTGACGAACTTGCGAGTCCATGCCAGCGATAGTGCTCGAATCTTCATCGCTTCATGAACAGAACGCTGATTCATGCCCATCGTATCAATGATGAACTTGTCAACGTCCAAATCACCACCGGCGATTACCAACGATTCAGTCAGAGGATTCAGAACACCAGTAGAAGGCGTATAGGATTCATTCACGCCACGGAAACCAACACCGGGCAGACTTTCTTCACGATTGTATTTCAGCGCATTACCAGCGATGCCTTCAAAAGGAAGATTTTGGAGAATTGCAGACGAACCTGCATACATTTCGATAATAGCCTGACGAACTGCGTCGCCAGTTTCCAGCTTTGCGGCTTCCACAAGGGTTAGTGCCATGATGATACTCCTTAAAAAGTTGAGATTTATTTTCCATACCACGGTCATCCCGACCTAGTAAGTTTCGTTACACAGCACTCCGTCCCGAAGTGTAATACGTTTCTACTATTTACGTCCTGCTGCTGCCGCCCTCGCCGCTGTCAATCGCTCGACAGGTGGCAAGTTTGAAAAATCCTTCCCACCAACTTTCTGCGGTTTTCCTGTTGCCGGACTACCAGAAGATGTTACCTTGAATAGCCACGGCTTTGTAGCGCGACATCCTTCAAGATACTCTTCCGGCGAATATGGGCTTTTACCATCCTTCCCGATAACAACCGAACCATCTTCGTTATACTGTACTGCGCGACCATTTTCATCAAGTGCGAAAATAGTACGTAGATGACCAAGCAACATTTCATCTACTGCGCCAGTCTGAATATCTGAAATCTTGTTTGCGGCAGATCGGAAGGCATCATCAAGAACCCTATCCTTATAGGTATTCGCCTTTGATTCTGCTGCTGCAATCTTGTCGCCTAATTCCTTCTTTTGCCGCTCTTCTTCCATGCGCCATTTCTCTGTGCGCTTCTGGAATACTTCATCAATCTTACCGTTGGCAATCAGTTGAGCTTCTTCGTCATTCTCAAACTTTGCCATAAATTCTTTAGTTTTCAACGGGTCAATCCCATCAAACTTCCTCAACGCTTCACGCGCTTCTTTTGCTGCTGCACGTTCTTTCTCAAGCGCAGATTTCAATCCTTTGGTATCTTCAATCCCGTTTACATCAAGTTTGAATTTACCCTCACTTGCAATATACATATCCTTCAATGCTTCCGGTACTGCGTCCAACGTGTCAACAATAAGTTCAAGAGCCATTTTATTTAACCATCCTAGTTAAGTGCACCTGCACAACATAAGATTATGTAATTAAAGAAAGAATGTCAAGCGTTATTTTTTCTTCTTCGCTTTTGCTTTCCTTGCAACACTCAATGCAATGGCGATTGATTGAACGGTACTTTTCCCGTGAGCCTTTTCAGTGCGTATATTGGCTGACACAGATCGTTTTGAGTAACTTTTGATAAGCGGCATAATTCATTCCTCCATTTCGTTAAACAACAATAACGTCATCAACATTTCCTCATCGTCATCCGATACTTCGCATTCCCCGACTTGCAATTGACTGATTGTCTGATATTGATGGCAAGTAACATCAATAATGCTATTAACATCGCCTATGTTATTAACCGTTATTTGCGATACTGACTGCGGCTTCATTGCGTAATCGCTAATCATTAGGTTTAATATTATGCAGCTCCTTCGGCAGCTAGTTTCTCGGCTTTTTTTCTGGCCTTAGTTGCTTTTGTTGACGCAACTCGTTTAGCAATCATTTCTGGTGGTTGTTTTGTACCTATATTTCTTTTCGCTAAATCTCTTAACATTTCTGTATTTTTTTGGTCGTTCTTATATTTCTCAGATAAGTTAGCACGATGTTCATTTGTGTGTTTTCTGCCTTTATTACTAAAACCTAATTCTCTTATACGCTCAATTCTATCCTTATCATTTTTAATTGCTTCAGATAAATTCTTACGATGTTCATCAGTAAATGGTGGTCTCTTCAATCCCTTACCGCCTAAACTAATTTTCATTTTAGTTTCTTCTGATAATTTCTTTCCAGTATTTATCTTTGATAAATATTCTCTCATTTCAACTGGAATTATCTTATCCTTATGTGCATCCCCTATCTTTTTTCTTGTCTCATCAGATGGAGATGGTCTTAATTTTTGTGATGCACTCATTTTATTTAATGATTCTTGAGTGTGTTTTCTGCCAAGGCTAGTTCCAGCTATCGGCGCAATGTTATATCCGCAATCTGATGCAGAATAATAATCAATAATTGCTTGTTCATACATAATCAAATCTTTTTCTTCACAAACAATTAACTTATTAAACTCAAATGAATCCTCACCATATTTATTCCATGCGCGTTGCAATTTAACACTATGATGCTTTTCTTTTCTTAATGATGTTTTATGCCTTGCAAATCTATGTGCAAAAGTTTTAGCACTACCAATATATCGTTTCCCATCAATGATATTTACAATTTCATATATGCCAGTATTCATCATGCCACCTTTGTAGCTTGCATTGAACCGTCAGGCATCCGCTGAATTTTCGTAACCGCTGGCTGTTGTTTTGGAATCTTTGCTTTATCTTCTTCAAGACTTCCTTGCTCGCTTTCAAACGTGATATGCGGGTCGTAAAATTCTGATTTTTTAAGATACGAGAAAATTGCTTCACGAGATACCATTCCACCTTGCATTGATGATACAAGTGCAGTAATCATATCGCTTGTTACTGGCTCTCTAAAGAATTCCTTATTCAATGTAAATCTTACATCTTCAGGAGAATCGCCAGCCCATTCTGCAAATACTTTCAGCGCAACAGTAAGGCAAGTTGATAATGAAATGCTGATTGCGCTTAATACGGAATTTTCACCGGAACGATAAATGCCAGCAGTTTGAGCACTTTCGGCCTGAAATTTCTGCCCCTCAAGCATACGCGAACCAATAGATACCATCTGTTGCTCAAGGCGATTAAGTTGATTTTCCAATGAAGAGAATCCGCCTGTACCTACTTCAGCAATTCCAACTTTAGCGGCAGGATTTGGAAATATAAGTGCTTTCCCACCTCCGATATGTACACTTTCCCCTTGCTGTAATTCGTGTCCTGTTATGTAAAGTACAGGGAGTGCAGACCAATGATTTCCTGTTGCCAAGTCATTGTACGCTTGATAGTGTGAGACACATAAATCTGCCAAGTCTATTAGCATAGGCGTATCAATATCAGGAGTAATATCATCTGGCCCGATGATATACAGCGGTATGTAATTCATCATCGCGCCATTCATTGTCGGATAGAACCGTTCAAGTTCTACATCGGTTGATTGGCGATTCTTTTCCTGAACTTCAAATATGCGTACACGATAAACGTCATTTTCGTCTAAATCTAAAACGCGATAACGGGTTACTTCTTTATCCTCAAACTCATCAATAGGAACAGAATGTTCTTCCTGAATAGTTACCATCGAAAGTTGATATTTATTATTTACGCGACGTTGCCGCCAGTTAATCATTTGTTCGGCTTTGATAACTGACATATACGGACGCACATTCAACGCCTGAGCATCTGCAATGGTCATGGAATCGCTTGTTACTGGATAATTAACCAATACACCAGCACGTCCTACAACTAAACATTCTTCTGCCAATCCTTGAGCAAATACAGTAAGCGGAATTCCTGTCAGAGTTACATCATCTGTCATTGATTCTGTATTTGGGGGGGCATTTAATACTGGAGAAATTCTGAACAACATGCCTATGAATCCGCTTACAGTGCGAAACAAGGCATTGTACAGTACGCCACGCCCGATTCGAGCCATGTACGCTGTCTCAGGTTCATCGGTTAAACGCGGAAGGTATTTAGTGGTATGTTCGCGCAACTCTTCCGTTCCAGCGAACACGTCTCGACACTTTTCCCATTGACCAAGCATCTCAACATAACTTGGATGCTGCGTCCGAACGCCCTTATTCTTCTGTGATTGTGCCATGCGATAACCCTCGCTAAACGAGTAATTTTCGCAAGGGTATCAGTGTTCTATGGAATAAGCAAGTGGGTGCCTTACTTACAGTAGTTTTCCTAGCGATTGCATGTAGGTTATCGGGTCTTTTGCGCTCTTTTTGCTATTACAAGTCTGGCAAAGTAACTGAATGTTGTAATCTTCGTTAGCTCCACCCAATGCGAGAGGCATGATATGGTCAAGGTGAACTTTACGCTTTTCTAGTTTATTAAGGTCTTTGTGGCATATCGCACATCTACCTTTTTGTAAAACCATTAGCTTTTGGAATATGTCTTTTGATAAAGTTCCACCACTATACAATTTGCGTGCGCGACGATTTTGCTTACTTATTGCACTTTGTGATTTAATTTTTTCTTTATTTTTAGCATAAAAGTTTCTAGCTAAAAGACAATATGCTTCTGGTTTTTTAGCACGTTGTTTTCTAGATGATTCTCTTGTTGATTCTGGATTTTTATGTCTAGATTTCTTTTTTATTTCACGTCTTTTATCTGGGTCTTTATCTCTATTAATTTTACTTTGCTCACATACGCATTCTTTACAATAAGAATTTAATGCAACCCCATGCCTAATAAAATTCCTTTTATTGACACCATATTCAGATAGCTTCTTTTCTTTTTTACATCTTATACATATTTTATATTCCATAAAAATCACAATAAAAAATGCTTCACCTGCCCTCTCATCCTTTCGGAAGTTGAACTAACTGTACTGATACAGCCAGAGAGCATGTGAAGCATTATCAGTTAAATCGGAGTTCAAGCCGATTAGTAATTATACCATACAATTAAAGTCCAGTTATTGTTGCGAATTGCATAACGTGATTCTTTTGAAGTTCCATAAAGCACCTAGACAATGAGTCACACTGATCGTCGTGAGAGCAATTTGGGAATCCTTCAAGTTCCTTAATTAGCTCTTCATTCCATTTTGCGCGTAACATTTTTACATTGCCAGAATTTAATTGGCTAGCGAATGGCTCAGCCCTTGTTACCTTATCGCCTGATTCTGGGCTTGACGATATTCTGAATCCTGATAGCTTTCGTGTAAGATGTTGCGCCATGAATTTTCCGGCAGCTCCGGGATCGACGGGCAGTGATTGCAGCACACCCAATCCATCTCTTGTAGCAGTTGCTAATAAAGTATTTTCAACCTCTTCCGGCATACCACGAAAGCGCACAATATCGCATATCGTATATCTACCTTCGTAATCGACATGCAATAGTGCACCCACGCTGAAGTCTGGGTCATTCCCTTTCTTCTCGTCGTAGGCCGTACTTGCGAAATCCCACGCACGGACAAAACGACCGCCAATTGGCATCACATCAACATAAGACACATTTTTAGTAGTGAACACTCCACCCTCTTTAGCGATGCGAGGCTGCCCCATCCAAATATTTAGATACTTGTCATAGTCCATTTCCTTCATCTTCTCAGCAAGCATGATTGATGATTCGTCGGCTAGATTATTGTCAACATAATTGACGTGGATAAGCGTTACGTCTGGGTCTGGTGTTAGAACGAATCTACGGTACACATAATCGTCAACATTACCTGTATTGAAGCCAATCCATATCTCTGCATCCTTGACACGGATAGTGGGGTCTAACTCATCGAACGTTTCTTCGGCGAGGTCAACAGCTTCCTCAATCCAGCATATCTTAGTACCTTCCAGTGATTTAATTTCTTTCATGTTGTGCTTCAATCCGCGAAACACAAAGTCAGTACCAGATTTCCTATGGCGGATTGCATTCACAAGCACATTGAACTCGCCATCAAGGTGCAAGTCTTTTATTCTATTCTCAAGAACAGATAATACGGAGTCTGCAATAGTTGATTGAATCTGTCGGCAGCAAAGTACGGTTTGTTTTTCTTCCATTGCGCGTAGAATTGCGGCTAGTGCAAATGTCCAGGACTTCGCAGCCGCGCGTCCGCCATATGCAACATAATACCTCGTCCGCTTATGCCCTCTATCGACGATACGATGCTCTGGAATAAGGTATCCATTTTCGGGATTGATTATCCTGCGCTTGCTATCGAATGCGCCTTCTACCTCTTTGCCGTTGACTAGGATAATCGGTGCGCGATTTTTGGCAAATAGCGGTAACCAGAGCTTACTCGGCAGTTCTAATTCCATTAGTTACTCATCATAATTTCAGTGTCAAATATAAAATCATATCTTATGCGAACTATAGTTCTGTCATCGAATTCTATAACAAGAATTGCATCACCAGCAAAATCATCTTCTGATATTTTAGAGATTGTTTTTCCGGCAAGAATACTATTTAATTCATCAGCCGGAGCGCCACTAAATTCAACGTCACTCATCATTCTATTCTTCCCTCAAGGTCAATCCCGTAAGTCGTCTTAATCTCAAATCTTTCAGGATAGCCTCCCCTGAAATTCTTTTCCTCTGGCGCGTAAATCAATCCAAGTGGCAGCAAATCGCCTGTATCAGGATCATCAGAATATATCGGCAAGTCACCATGCTCATTTATTAGCTCTTGCAATACCTCAATAAACCTTGATGCTTTGCAAGTTTTGTCTAATTCAAATTCGTAATAAGACATAATCAAATCTTCGGCAAAGTAACGCCAGTTTGTCCTTGATACTTTCCGCCACGGTCTTTATACGAAGTCTCGCATACTTCATTCGCCCAGAAAAATAAGAATTGTGCGATACCTTCATTAGCGTATATCTTTGCTGGCAATGGCGTTGTGTTTGAAAGTTCAAGTGTTACTTGTCCTTCCCACTCCGGTTCTAGTGGCGTTACGTTTACAACCAATCCTATTCTGGCATACGTCGATTTACCCAAGCAAATAGTCAGCACATTACGCGGTATCTTGAAATACTCAACTGTCCGTGTAAGCGCAAACGAGTTTGGCGGAATAATACAATAATCGCCTTTCACGTCAACGAAGCATTTTTCGTCAAAGTTCTTCGGGTCAACTATCGTGCTATTGATATTCGTGAATATCTTGAATTCATCTGAGCAACGAGCATCATATCCATAGCTTGATGTACCATAAGATACGATTCGCTTACCATCAACTTCTTTTACTTGGTTTGAACTGAATGGCGAAATCATGTCGTGCTTTTCGACCATCCTACGAATCCAGCTATCAGATTTTATGCTCATTTTCTCTCTTTTCTATCTCGCAATTTATATAAAATACTGCTTTTTTCAAATCTTCAATAGCGTTTCCTTTTAGGTCTGCGCGCCATAGATATTTTTGTGCGCTACCTATGCAAAAGTTCATATGTTTTGCAATCTGTATACATTCTATTGACGCACCGCATGAGCATTTTGCCGGTGAAGATGTATAGTGTTTCGGATGATTAACATTGTCACTCGTTGGTATCATAAATATCCACGTCAGTTACATTCTCAATCACTTTTTCTTGCACTTTACGCTCCGATAAAAAGTTCAGCTGGAATACAGGCCTGCTATCTTGGCTCAGCGTAACCTCTTGCGGAATAGACTTCTCGTTGAACTTTACCCTATCTCTCAATCCCGCAATCTTCATGGCATGTTCAGCCCTAGCCTTTGCGATACCAGCTTGTGCAGCAGTCAATTCTTCGCCCTTTGCAGCCGCTTGTTCGAGGTACATGGCAGCATCATCAGCAAGTGCCATCGCGGACGCTTGCATGGCAGGTTCTAGCGCGTCTCTGTGGAAGGCCATCCACTTGATTAGTTGCTCACGCGATAGTCCTAGCTTCTTGGATGTATCGTCAAGCGTTAATCCGTTCACCAGATAATTCAGTATCGCACCAGCACCTCCGACAGCTTCAATGCGCCTTGCTGAATCTTCACTTGGCGCAATAAGGTTCTTGATATTCTCGACGCGCAATACCTTCATCGTCTCGTCATCAAGAGCGACTATTTTATTATCGTCAACGATGGCGATTCCTTTTGAATGGTTCATGGTTTTTTAGGATAGGTGTATATTTGAGTAAGCGCTGCAAGAATAAGGAATACAGCAGCCCATACTCTATGGTCTGAATGACCACTTGCCATCCATACATTTGCCATTATCAAATTGGCATAAAATGCTATTTCATTTTTCATTATGCAATACCGTCAATTCTATTGCGAAAATCTATCATAGATTGTTTGTTGGCACGACCTTCAACACTACCCACAAAATCGGATTCGCAAGCATCACAGTGCAAAAATTGAGATTCAATCATGCCATTTTGTTCAGCGTATTCAACTTCGATATTTTCATATTGCAGTGTTGCGTTACCTTCTTCGCATAGATGGCATCTATATTCATTGCAGCTTCTGCACATCTTTAGGTTCAACTTCGCAGCAGCCACAATCGCATTCATTATCATCCTCTGCCATTTCGTTGCAGATAGATTGCCACTGTGCTTTATACATTGTCTTGAGTGTATCCAATGTACCAATTACTTCGCTGTAAGTTGTCTCTTCTGCATCAAACTTATCGCCAATGAAATCCATCAATTCGTCAAACAAATCTTGTTTTTCACTCATATCACTACTCCTCAAAATTCTTCACTTCGTGCATTTCGCACATACCATGAAAGTTGTCCATAAAAATAATTGCATTCCCACCTTCACACGCGCATCCAAATCCAGCAACATCACTTACGCTTCCTTGATTGATACCGCTATTCCACGGATGTTTAAATATCACGCGCTGATGCTTACAATTACAGCAACAGCTATCGTACCATCTAGGCTTCATACAAGTATCAGACATGATTATTCCTTTCCAACCAATCGGTAACAGCCCTGCGAATAATCTCGCTGACAGGCATTCCAGTCGCAAGTTTCGCAGACTTTAATCTTGACAGCAATTCAAGCGGGAAATAAAGGTTGATACGTTTCACTTTATACTCACCCACGATTCTGTGTGTTCTGTTCGCTCAATAGCATCTGACACGTTCACCGGCATTGTGAATGTGATTCCGTGGTCGCGGTGCGTTATCCACATTGCTTGACGGGGTTGTTCATACGGGAAGTTATTAGCGTATGCGTATTCATTGTAACCGCATAATGAGCTATTTACGATAAGTCGCTGCAACTGTATGAGTTGATGGAAGTGCCCGAGTAGCAATGTGTCATATCCCATATCAATCTGATTGTTACGGCTTCTTTTTTTATGGTCTCCCCTTGTTATAGGCCCGAGGCAACCAATCATAGAATCGCCCCCTCTGAACTGATCTCCATGAGTAAGCAAGTACCTATGCCCATAAATCCGGTAGTAAGCATCCGGCCCGCTTGGGATAAAAAATGTCACGCGCTTATCAGTCTTAAAATGCTTTTCCAGTAGCACATAAGTTAACCAGTCAAGCGATGTGTATGCCCTATCCTTTGCGCGTATCTTGATGGTTGTTCGCCCATGGTTGCCCGTAACACAAGGCACGAACACTTTGCCAAACTTATCAGCAAGCGTTTCTATGCACCATATAAGCGTTCCGAACAAGTCAACGACTGCTGGTATCAACGGGATATCATTAGTCTCTTTAAGCTCATCGTGGATGTCGCCAGATACCATGTCGCCGCCGAGTGCTACGACAATTCCGGGATATTTCGGATTGACCATGTGATTATTCAGCAAATCGATTGCGCGATTTACAAGTTGCTTTGCGCGGTCTTGCGCTATTTCGATATTGTACTTATTCACACCACCGATTTGCGTAGGATCAATCGTTTCGCCCCAATGCCAGTCTGAGCATAACAATGTCGGAACACCGGGCGATGACTTTGGAGGCTTGGAATCAATCAACCAATTTGGCGGAACTGCCGATGTTTCAGACAATCCAAATATCTTCGACCTGATATATTTGTCTGTCAGTTCTTCACGTTTATATGATGATAACTGCGCTTCAAGTGTAGCGATTCGATGTTTTGTTGTATCTTCATTATTCTTTACTACAACACCGCTTGGCTTAAAGTTGCGTTCCGATGCACATTTCAACCTGTTATTAAATGTCCCCCTAGGAATGTTTAATGATGCAGCAGCTTCAGTTTTATTACTACATACAGCAAGTGCGTCAATTGCTTCCTGCAATTGATCATCAGTATTTAATGGCTGGCTCATGCGTGACACCTCGGCTTGAAAAATTGGCAGGCAACGTCTTCCATATCAACAGGAAGACCTCGTTTGAAATCGGGAACACCATCTTCCCATACAGGAATTGGCGGCGATACCCAACAATGGTATTCTTTTGCGCCCTTAACCTTTCCATAGGAGCATACACCGCAACACTCACCGGGAAATTTTTGTTTAGGTAGTGCTGTAATCTTCGCCATATCAAGGCTCATCACAACAAATTGTATTTGATACATTCGATGGATATACGTCAATCGGCTTTCCGATTGCTTTGACATATCTCAAATCACTCTCACGTTTCCGTGATTCAATGAGCATTGCGCTCAATTGTTTTGGCGTATATTCTATGAATTGCCCGTTCTCTACTAACTTAAAACTCAATACGCCATCAATAACGTTTTCTTCAAACATATCACCTCCCTCCGAAAATATCTTTCAAAAAATCCGGCATTTCACTTGAATGAGATTTATTACGATTACGATTCTGATTAAGCATTGATTTAATTATGTCGTTGCATGGCTTGCAATATACCGCCATGCCAGCGCGCACCTTTGCATCACGCAATGTCGCCATGAATTTACCGCAATGTTCGCAATGTAGTTCTGTAGTCATGGGAGCGCAGTGTATAGACATATACACACAATGTCAATTACTTTGTGAATGCTGTAATCCGATTACAGTTTTTGTCAATAATTATGTTCACGCTACCTGCTTTGTTCATTTTCGATGAACATTCCATAAATGGGCATGTTCGTACCCAATTTGGGTAAATCAGCCAATTTTGCGCATGATAGTTCACATAAAATTTAACCAATGTTCCAAATTACCAGCAGATTTTAATAAATGTAGGTAAATCGGAACTGTAATCGGATTACAACTTCAAATCCGTGAAAAGTTATACTTCCTTTCTCGGATAAATAGTATAACTCTATTCAAGAATCAGGAACTCACGATTACACTTGGTCACTTAGGATGGGACTATGTTAAACGTATTCTATATTCAAGAATTAAGAATGACTGTAATCGGATTACAGTTTCAATTCATATATTCACGCTCAAAATCAGCAAAGTATTTCCATGAATCCATTGTTCGTTCATCACATATACGGCCAAAATCATCGGCAAGCATAAAGAATTTGAATGCTTTATAGCAATTATGATTACTAAGAAATTTAGCCATCCTGACTTTAATATCATTATCTTTCGTTGACCAAAATATCTGATGGTGCGCGATCATCCAACTAATACGGTAAATATCGAATTCGCTTACTCCATGCTTGGCTAGTATCTGTTCAGCCATTTCAGCACCCACAACATCATGCCTGTCGTATGAATAATATACTCCACGCTTTACGTTTTCTTTCCTTGTACGACATACTGGTTTAGCGATGTCATGTAACAAGCAAGCAAATAATCCAATCCAATACCAATCCTCTTGCTCTGATGTAGATTCTTTATACCAATCGCAAACCATGCAAGTGTGGAATAGCACATTCGGCTCACGATGATATGGACTATCCTCGCATACCTTTCCCATTAAGCATACGGCATATTCAAACCCAAGAATCTTATTGTAAAGTTCTAAATTTAGCATATTCATTTTTTATCTGAATTTCAATTCCACTGGTAGTTGCGTGAAGAAAGTTTCTAATCAATTCAGATTTTCCACCAATGCTATTTACAAAATGTTGCATGAAAACTCCAAGTTCTTTACCTTGAAGTCCGGTTATTCTGGATACAATTTCCCCGTTGAAGTTCTGTTTAACGCGCAATAAATTTTCATGCTGAGATAATATCTTGCAATGCTGAATATCAAACCCATCAAATGTCTTCAATGCCAATTGCAAGAATTCAGGTTTACCAGCATACCCATCTTGCTCACGCATTTCTGTCCACGGATATTCTGGCAATCCTTGTGCCGTTTCGCACCATGTGCGGAATTCATTGTAAATCTTGCGTTTCTTATCCCGTGTACGGCTAATGTGATTGCGATTGTGTAATAAATAAATATCCTTGTGAAAATACTTGCTCTTCGATACCCATCTAAACATTTGTTCAACCGTGTCGAATCCAACAATAAACTCCTCGTAATTCAAATCACCAAACTCAATAATTTTCTTTATATCTTTTGATACAACTATTTCAGCAAAAGAATTGAATTGGTTATCTTTGTCTCTAAATATATAACTCAATCCTTTGTGCCCATACTTGAATCCAAGTTTCTTAAAAATCCTGCCAGCAAGATTACCAAGATCATTCCATGAATAATATGACAATGAAGTATCATAATATTCGGTTGGAGTAAGAATTAAATCAATTTGGAAGTTTTCATAATCGAACGAATAAACTCCAGAATTAGTTACTAATTGTTTTGGTGAAAACCACCCATGAATCATATCTGCATAATTAAGAGATTCTCCGCTAAAAGTCTCAAGCAGAATATCCAAGTCTCCGAATGATTCTTTCGTGCGATATGCTGGAATATCTAAAATACGCCTATTAACAAATGAATGATTTGCAATACCACTGCTTATTTTCTCAATAACGTAGTCGCGGATTTTTATATATTCTTCTCTATCAACCCTGCGAGTAGTTATCTCTTTTAACGCATTTCCACCCATAAAATATCCTTTTAAATAATTGTTCAAGCATTATAGCATAAGCAAGATTTATTGCAACTGTAATCGGATTACACTATTTCTCACGGTTTAGCGGGAATGTGAAAATAGTTGTTTACTTGGCGGCGGATATGTCTATAATGCTCGACATCAGCGTTGTGCAGCGCGAAAGAAGGTTTGACCCAGTTGTCATAGGCATGTAGGGGAGAAATCCCGCCGACCTTCTTCGGTACTGCACACTACATGACCTATAACAACTGGGTTTTTGTTTTATGCGCTGATTGTATTATTGGTCTATCGGAATAGCTGCGTCACGAGAGTACATTTGGCGGGAAGGAAGTGGGTAAATCCATGTAGTCCCGTTAGAGCGCGGTGTAACGGTCTGGAGTAATGCATATTGGCGCATCAGAAGGCTTCCTAGGCGCGGGTGATGGGTGGTTGTATATATTGCTGTGCTGCTTTGGATGGCAAGGATAACCGAGTGCTTAACTGACACCGTAATGCCGCAAACGGATATATGCACTGACGGACACTTGGATACAACATGCTAGTTGGAAAACCGTTGGATATTGAATGATTGCGTTTAATTCAAGACCGGGATGCGTACTGCGAGGCTCCGAACCGGATAAAACCAGAACCCGAACTTATGCGTAATTGCATCGGTTTGGGGTAGGGTAGTTTTTGACCAAAAAGCACCAACGCCCACCATCCCGGATAAATTACAATGAACATAACGAAACAATGCGACACTTGCAAACAATCCAAGCCACTCTGCGAGTTCTTCAGCCCACCACAAGGCGCGGCAACATCTTGGCAAGGAACCAGCGAACATTGCAAGCAGTGCCACAAAGAAGCGAAAGTGCCGCACGGTTACGGATATTATGGCAACAACTGGACTTACCCAGACGATACTCCGTTTGGACTGAAGTGTAATCGGATTACAGAAAGGAAGGAAAAGTGAATGAATCAATGCACCTTTTTGCTGGAGCAGGTGGCGGATTGCTTGCCGACCTCATTATCGGACACAATCCAGTCTGCGCAGTCGAGTGGTAGCCATACGCCTGCCGAATCCTGCGAGAACGCGCCGCCGAAGGATGGTTCCCTGACCTGCGGGTGTACGAGGGAGACATTAGGGTGTTCGATCCATCCGAATACGCGGGACGAATACATACAATCCATGCGGGATTCCCTTGCACAGATATTAGCGTTGCAGGGAAACAAGTTGGAGTTGGCGAAGGAACACGAAGCGGATTGTATAGGGAAGTCCTACGAATCGCTGGCGTGGTACGACCAAGAGAAATCTTCCTGGAAAACGTCTCAGCAATCCTTTCTAACGGATTGGGAACCGTTCTCGGAGACTTGGCCGCGCTCGGGTACGATGCGAAATGGATATGTATTCGAGCTTCCGATGTTGGCGCAAATCACCAAAGAGACAGATGGTGGCTACTTGCAAGACAAGTATTGGTTGACTCCATCGACCATACAAATAACTCCAAGTCAGAACAGACGAGAAAAGCGGACCGAATACAGAGCATCGGTAGGAAGGAAGGATTCCCCAGGGTGTTTGGAGGAACAAGTAATGACACAGAAGTTTTGGCCAACACCGACATCCCACAATGCGAAAGAGGGAGCGTATCCATCGGAGTATCTTCTGAATACGCCGACACTAGCATCGGAAGTTGGTGGAAAACTGAATGCCTCGTGGGTAGAATATCTAATGGGATGGCCAATAGGATGTACAAACTTAAAGCAATAGGAAACGGTCAAGTTCCATTGCAGGCAGCTTTGGCATATATGATGTTGTCAGAATTATCCGCAAAGTAGCTTTTTTACAAATTTACAATTCAGGCAGGTCGATTAGCCACACCAAATAGCATTTCAATACTAACACACCACTACCACCATGCAAACGCGCTAGGCGGCTTCCTGACAAGGATACGGACTATCAGATACCAAGTCCGATTATCTAGAAATTCGCAATTTTCAAATCTGCATTCCACTCACACCAATTCACAATCTGTAATCGGATTACAACCACACAGACAATGTGACTATCAAGCAGGCACTGTAATCGGATTACACTCAGCACGATATTCACGGAGCATAATTCGCAAGCATTTAGGCAGGATTATACTCTCGAACTCTGAATGACATGACGCTAATATAATATCATGGATGTTGGGGAAAGTGATTGACAGAATTTTGTCAAGGGGGGGCAAGCGGTCGATTTAAGAGGAGGGGCAAAAAGTACAATACAATCAACAGCTTACGAGGGGAGCGCGCCTGGTTGCTGCGCATAGGTTAGTGACTGCTAACGTGACGCAATTTGCGTCACATTGTGACGGATTTGGTCACATTATCAATGCAGTGGCACGGATTATATACTGCCTATTTATTAAACAGTTGCGCTATAACTCAATAAGCGCGCCATTCTCGCAGATACTTATGCACAATGGCATGAGGTGGCACGCTGTTTGCATACTATAATAGCACCGGCAACGTGCCGGATTTTAAGGAGAACGAAAATGATACATAACACAATGACACCAGCGGCACATGCGGCGCTCAAAGCGGCGCGCATTTGCGCAAATTTAGGGCGGCGCGCGGGATATACGTATGCCATGCGGCGTGGGTGCAACATGAGCTTATACCGTTTGGCCTGCCAGCTCCACGCTGCACATCGTAGCGGGGTGACAGCATGATGCGCGCCCCGGCAGTATCTCGGCCTTGCATATTGACCCAACTGCACCGCCTTGCACGTGCCCGCGCGTGGTCTATGGTACGCCCTCAGTCTATCATCGTGGATCGCTATCAGGCCGTGACGGTGCACTACAGCAAAGGAGGGTATTAACATGCGTATATTGGACGTTTGGACTACTCAAATTCAGCGGCGGTTATCATGACGTGTTACGCCGCTCCGCTGATTTGCATGGCACGCCTGAATATATACGGCGTGACGGCGTGCTAATTCCATGGGCGCAGCGCTTTGTCTAAAGTCATCCTCCCGCGCCTTGGCAACAGGACGCGGCGGGCCTAACTTTGGGCGATTATTGAGGGGATGTTATGAATAACTTTAAACAACTGCGGCACGATGTAAACGGTAACACGCGCTTTGTAACTTCGTGGCTCGGCTTCGGCTTCAATTCATACGCTCAAGCGGTCAAGGCGGCAAACACTCTAGGCGGACGCAAATACCATTGCAAAGCATACGGCGGCGGAATAGTGTTTCAAGCGTATCAGTGCGAACTTGCGGACATATCGGCACGGCTGCAAGCGTTAGCAAAGGCCGCCTAAACGCGCCACAAAGCGCAACAAGGCGTTTACCTGCTATCGGGCAGGGGTGAGTATCAATTAACGAAATGAAAGGCTTAAAATGGACTATTTGCTAACCCGTCAACAGGCTCGCGAAACACTAAATAAACTTGGCTTCCAGAATTCCAAACTTCCGGCCATACAACGCAGCCTGATTCTCAACTTTCCGGGGAAAGCATGGCGCATTGATTGGAAAGGCAAGGATGCTTTCTTGATGTACGAAATGGCATAGGCATAGGCTGATAACCTAGCAGGCACAATACCGCCTAGAATCGCATCCTGCGGGTAATGGCGGGTAATTAACTGGACTAGCAAGCGGCAAGTATAGCGGCTAAACATGGCAGCAATTCTAAAGGGCGGAACCGGAATATCGGCAAAGGCATAAAACAAATATGCACGATCACGGACTACTACATCACCCGCAACCTAGCAGGGGAGATAGTCAAAGAGCGATACGTTGCAATTCACATCATGTTGGGTATCATCACCGATTATGATATTCCAGAAACCGAAGTCGCAAGAGGCTTGCTACCAGAATACCAGCACTTACTCTAAACGCGGAATCCATGTATACCGCAACCCGGCAAAACATGGATTCTTCACAGCCCAATAGTTAGCACTCACTAACCTACCCAAAACATCGGAAGCGCAAACCTTTTACCGTGTAAGTAAAGGTGAGCAACCGCAACAGATCACACAAAACATGGAATTATTACCATCCGGTTAGCACTCACTAACATTGCGGATATAGTTGGCTATTATAACCTTTAGCCAATGGTAAAGCATGTTGTCAGTCATTACTCACGCCAAAACACGGAATTAGTGAGCCAAAACACGGAAAAGTTGATATTCGTCAACTAAACATGAATTCTGCACAACTTTTAAGCAGATAGTCAGGAAAATAGGGCAATATATTGAACAACTGCTTATTATTTAAGCAACTCTTAAAGTAATACATTAACTATTGCTTAATAATTAAGCAACTGTTCAATATATTTTAGAGGAAAGTTGAACAACTGCTTAAAAAATAGGCAATTTACCCTAAATGCAAATAAGAATCATTATCATTAAAAAAAATAGTGAATGAAAACAACTACTTAAAAATTTATAATCAATTAGAGAGTTGATTCCATTGAGGAAAACGGCAAAAAAGAGAGGATATTATGCAGTTATTCCACATATAACCCTTTGTATATCTAACAAATAACACCTTCACTACCCATATAGAGAGATTATTTTATAATAAGAATATATATATCTGTAGGCTGTGGCTGTGGTGAATATTTTTCATTTATCCTGTTTTTAGCCCTTTAGTGAATATAATCAAGTATTTAACTGCGGTTTTGCCTAGGAATTGCCTAGGAATTAATAGGGTTGTGGCTTTGCGGGTAGTTATAAAGCAAAATAGTTTATTATTATGTTGTATTCTTCGTGGATTATGCTATTATGACTACTTGTTCGGTTGATTAACTTTTGAAAGGGTAAATAAAATGAGAATTACACAAAAAGATTTAGAAGCTGTAGTTTCACGGATTAACCGTATTTGTGGAACTCCTGCTACTCCATATTCCAAAGATGCTGCCGGTAAGATTTCCCCTAATGCTGACTGCTACCATCTATCCTACGCTTACGGTGGCGTCCAGCTTGTGCAAATGTCCGATGTTATCGGTTGCTCCGGTGTCCGTAATGTTCTGGGAACTGGTCATATTACCAAGTCTGATTTATACAATCGGATGCAAGCGTTTATTGCTGGTTTGGAGGTGACAAAATGACATTTACCACATATTCCGAAGCTGAAGCCGAAGCCGTAGAGTTTGGCGCTGTTAACGTTGGCGTATTCTCACCTAACTGGCCGTTGCATGGTGCATTTTGTGCTCACTTCTTCGATGCTGCTGGTTTGGAGGTTGGCTTTTATCATTACGACCTGCATAATCCGTTGCTTGTTCTTGAGCCTCGCCGTTCATGGAGCCAATCATTCAAGGATGGTTTGAAATTCAGTAAAATTGAAAAGGTGTCAATATGAACCGATCCGATATATCCGGCTTTGAGTTTACCATTTTCGGCTATACCGTGGAAGTTGTGACCGTTCGCCGTATCCCTCGAACTATCGCCCTTTGGCATGGCTCCCGTTTTATCTATCGGAAAGGCTGAAAAATGACTCCAGAATATAGAAAACAGATTGCGGAATGTGAGAAGCTATACGCCGAAAAGGGCCGCAAAGCATTAAACAATCCCCACGGCATGATCGGCAAAACATGCGGTTGCCGTGATTGTTTCTGCTGTGCCGCTTATCACGTGCTGGAAGCCGCTGCAATTCGTGAATATCAAATAAGGAGCTTGAGAAAATGAAAACTCGAAATAAAATCAAGTTTATTGCCGGAATACATGGCTCCGAAGGCAATCCAGATACATTCGCCATGATCGAATGCTATCAGCTCAAACATGGGCTTGCTATATCTGCCCCGATTGTTGCCGATGAATTCGGCCAATGTACCTATAAGGCAGGCTGGATCGTTTACCACGTTGCAACAGGTAGAACGGTAAAGACTGACTACGGAAATGGTTTTAAGACCCCTTTTGATGCAATCCTTGCGGCAAAGAATGTCGGCGGGTTGTATGCCAAAATTACCGCCCGTGATTTTACCGCCGAAATTGAGGCTTTGCCGGTTGCGGAGTGTGTTGTTCCTGTAATCGGTAAACTTCGCGCCATGCCTAAGCCAAAGGCGGACAAGGTATTCGGCCTTAATCCTGCAAAATATGGCTCCCTTGTTGCCTTAATCGGCGATATTGACAACGCACGCCGGGAAGCATATCGAACCAGCGGCCAGTTTTTGCCCTTCCGGTTCGGCAAAGCAACTTTTAAGGTTGGCGCAAGGCTTGAGGCGTTAAACCTATTCCGTGAACGTGTACTGAAAAACAAACGGGCATTTTCGGATGCCGCCCTTAACGCTTAACTTTGGAGACTGAAAACATGAAAACTTACACTTTTGACGGACACGGAATAAATGGCGCGGATGAATATAAAAGCCGCTTGGCTACACTCACGAACGAAGGTCACGCTAAAAACATCGGCAAACTGTTTGCAGCCGCCCCTGAATTGATGGAAGCATTGGAAGCATTGCTAGAACATGCAGAAAAATATCTCCGCCTCGGTGAAGTTGGAGGCAAAGAAAAACGTATTATTGAGTCCGCCCGTGCATCAATTGCAAAGGCGAAAGGCTAATCATGGAAACAGTAAAAATCCCAAAAGGCGAGCAAGTCTATATCTGGATGCGCGCCAACAATGCCACGCAAGCAATGGCTATGCAGCAATTCGGCATGACGCAAACAGGGATAAGCCTTGCCCTGAAGCGCCACTGCACAAAACATGGGCTGATTAAAATTGATAATCGTAAAAAGGGGATGACAAAATGAACGCCACACTCGAAAACATGCAGAAAGCGCAACAATGCGCGGCTATGCTGGTAAATGATCTGCGCGAATGCCTGAAAACATGCTCGGCGCTAGAAGCCATGCTTATTTTACCGGAAATTGAAAAATCGGCTGATATAGCCAACAAACTATCGGCCATGCTTTCCGCAATGAATGCAGGAAGCGAAAATAAGCCATTTTAAGCCTTCGCAACAAGCTGGACAGCCTTCGTGTTATCCATAGCAGTAAAACACGCTAAAAACGCATCCTACGCGGTTTTGGCGGTATTCTAACTAACTAATGAGGTGAAACCATGTTTGAAAATACAGGAACAAGAATAACACTTAACGGAGATGATTATGCTTATTGCCAAGAAGCTGAAAAAGCCGTTACGCTGCTTAACGATGCTCGCAGGTTGAATGATAAACGCAAGTACACAGAATCAGCCAAGACGATCTACAAAGCGGAACAGTTAAGCGGTTTTCGTTATCTGCGTCCGATTTAAATAGGCAAAACATCGTTTTGCTGTGAACTTTTGAGGGGAATAAAATGGAAAGCCAAAAACTTACGCCAGAAAATACCGCCGCGATACTGGAAGAACAAGGCGAAGCGTTTAACCTGTGCGCGCAATGGTTACGCGAAGGCAAACACGATGCCGCTATGCGTTACCTGATATTCACTCAAGCCGTAATCGCGCAAGAGTTGGCAAACATTGCAGACAATTGGAATGAGTAAAACATGGTAAACCTGATAAAACTATACACGCGACACGGCGCAATCTGGGTGGATACCGCAGAACTATCAGCACGCGGAAACATGCCGCAAGGTCGTTGCCTGCATATATACACTTCACACGGCAATAGGCTCGTGGATACCGAAGCATGGCACAAGGTAAGCCCTAAAACACGCCCAAGCGGTATCGTTCACCCTGCTAACCTATTCGCTACACCGGAACTCGCAAAGGCAGATAGCGATAAAATCTTCGCGGATATGGCAAGGCGCGCAATCATGGAAACGGTGCGGTCAATTTAACTAACGAGGTGAAAAATGTTATCTCAAGATAGTCTTGAAATTATAGCAGCAAGGAAACGCCGCGCAATCAAGCGGCAGTTGCGTGAACATGGAATCGCTGTATCTCTTTCGATGCCTGAAATTATGTACGATCTAGCGGCATTGTGTAAGGTCAGGAAAGACTTTTTATTACTAAATAACGAGGTGAAAACATGAGAACGAGTGCATACGAAATTGTTTTTATTGATGGAAGAAGCATAGAAGTGTGGGCTTTTTGTGCAGAGCAAGCAAAGATACTCGCGCAGGCAGAATGTATTAAACGTGGTGAAAATTATGACGTAAAGGAATGTAATTACATAGGTAATATTGCATATTAAATAACGGGGTGGAAAATGGAAACTACATTATGCTGGAACTGTAATACAGTGTATTCAATCGAAGATGAGAAATTGCCAAGTTGCGGATCGACTAACGCAAACTTTGACCAAGAACAAGCGCAAATTGAATCACTTAAGGATCAAAACACGGAACTGCTGCGCGCTCTTGAATCAATCCCAACAAGCTGCGACCATGAGTATCCGCATCTTTTGGCTTGTTGGCATTGTATTGTCAAGGATGCTATCGCAAAACACGAAAATCAGGTAGTCAAATAATCGAAAGGTGGAACATGCAAAAATATCAAGTAAGAAATGCAGAAAATGCTTTGGCATACATAACAGATTGCATTTTGGCGACTGTTTGCTCGATGGCAATGAAGAAATCGCGTCCTAAATATGAATTTGAGCGTCAAATATCAATTGCTCAAACTTCTATTGATTGGATGATAGAAATGCACATTGATTTTTCAGGAACACGCGCTACAAATGTAATCGAACATGGGAATGTTAAAACATGGGCAGATACATTCATTCATGATTAAAACACGAAAATCACGCAGCCTTTTCATCGCTCCGAATCTTTTGCAATATCCGGTCGTTGTATTTGTGATCCCCTTGCGCACGAAGATAGTGCTGCGTGATGTCGGCATTGTCTTTGAGTTGCAAAGCCGGATGTCCACGGCGCAGATATAATTTTGGATTGCCAAATCCCAAATAACCTTCCTCGAATCGAACATGAACTCTGCCATTATTGTTATACAAAAAAGGATGCTCGACATAGCCAATGCTCTGGATAAGGTCAAGCCGCTTACGGTAATTCTGCCTGATCTTGTTCGCCTTCATCCAGCGTTCAATGGCGCGGTTAGAAAGCCATCCGCCACGAAATCCCCACTGACCTTCTTCGATAGCATCCATAATCGCCTGCTCTTCCTCAGTGCGACATACAAAAATGGCTTCCCTAGTTGAGCTAGTGATCGGTGCGCGGACGCAATCCTTCGCCGGATTAAGCGCGTCAACCAGCGGATAGGTATGCAGATATTCATTCACAATCGCATACCCACCCTCGCGCAACCAATCCCAAAGGCGCGGAAAGTAATTGCCGGTCATGCCGTCGCGCTGGAGGTCGCCAAGATATTGCTGCGCCGTGTAGAAAATCGCATAGCGTCTATCCGTAGCAGTCTTTCCTATAGCGTCTTTGTAGTTGGTGCAAAACATGAAATTTGCGCGATTTTCTACGGTAATCTGGTCAATCCCTTTTTTCTGGGATTCGATAATGGTGTTCGTAATCATGGGTTTCAAAACATCCAAAACGCTTCTATCTCCGCCTAGATAAACCTCTTCCATGCCGATTAAAAGCCGGTTCTGAATCCATCCGCTAAATTTTCCTCCGCTTTTCGCGAAATCCGAAACATTTGGTGTGTGTACGTATTTTTGCCCGATGCACTGGACTAAACATGCGATTAACATGGACTTTCCGTTACCCTCGATGCCTTGCAAAACAGGTGCCCATTGAAACTTCTTGCCTTGATTCTGTACAAGTGCCGCCATCCAATGAATCAGAATATCTCGATCAGTCGGGTCTGGAAGCATCTTTTCGATATGCTCGATAAACGGCTTAGGATTGCCTACAGCGCGTTTAGTCGTGATAGGCCACCATGAGTTCGCCAGAAGGATACCGTTCTCGTCTATGACGCTACACGGCTCGCATTCAGGACGGAAACATAAAGAATCAGCGCGTGGGAATTTGATAGCCTGCGACTTGGTAAAACAGTTCCAAGCAGAATCAGTGGTTTTTGTACCGTCTTTATTCAAGTCGAAGATATACCCGCCGAACGAAGCATCAAATTGCCCTTGAGCCAGCATAGTTCCGCCTTGAACAAGGATTTTATGCGAATCTCGGACGTAAACACATCCTTTGAAAACTTCCGGTTGTTCAGATGGTTTTAGGTGCATACTTTCTCACGAATTATCGCATCAAGGCGTAGGTACTCTTTTTGGTTTACTTTTGCATTAAAAACCCAACAATCCCTGTCGGTTGCGATTAAAGCCACCCTGTTTTTTAATGCAGCAATATCTGAAACAGGCTCTCCACCATAAAGCCTAATCCATTCTTTATTTATTGTTTCAGCGAGTTCTTCGAACATAAATATCTTACTAAATTAGTCCAGTGTAATCGGATTACAGTTTGGGCGCTTCTGGGAGTGGCATCCATCCAACTAATGAATACGCGCCCCCTTCTTCTGTTCTGTAGTGACCTTTCATTGCCCAGCTTGGACTATCAGAATATCCAGTTGCGTAATAAATTCTGTAGCGTTGTCGTGGGTTATTCCAATCCCCCTCCCAAACAGCGAGCAAAAAATCACCTGTTTTCGGAGCAGTCTCAATTTTTTGCCATTCCATATTCTCACCTCAAATAAAATCCATTTTAGAAAACTGTAATCGGATTACAGTCTGATAAACATTTTGCATTGCTTGAGTCCAATACCGTCATCTGTTTCAGGTATTAGCATATCAAGCACTTTTCCGGCCTCTGATGTTTCGCCATTTTTATCGCAATATTTGGTTACAATATGCGCAAGCCATACCGCACAATCCTGATTCACATCATGTACGCAATTTTCGCAATACCGTTCTTGGTATGCGCGTCCAGATGTTCCGTTAGGGAAGTATCCCATATTTTTCTCCGTTGAAATAGCCTTTGCATGGATTAAACGCTAGAAATTTTTATCGGCTGATTAGCGTTTTGCTTGTTATGCGACTAATGATTTTGCAGGTCATCGCATAACGTCGATCCATGCCTATAAATCGTGTGGACAAGCACGATGAGAAAGGTATCAGCCTCCTGCGTTATTTGGTGCTTGGAATTACAAAAATCACCTCGTTGAGATTTAATATCACGTTGTCATGTTGAAACAAATTGATACCGTGATTAAAATTGGAAAATGCCACTGATATTTCACGCATAAATCTATCAGAATCGGATGGGTCAACATGCACACAATCACCGTTCTTGAATCCAATTTCGTATTTAGTCATTTTACACCTCAATTAAGTACAGTATAGCCTCTTCCGCGCATACAGTTTCGGAAAATCTCATCCTTGTTCTTTATTCCATGAGACGCACCACCAGCAACACCGCCTACAGCACCAGCACGGGCATATTGATACATATTCTGCCTATCTATCACCGCACCCATCAGAAGCCCGAATAATGCACCAGCACCAGCACCAGCAGCGGCATTACTTGCTACAGATTGCGATTCTGCGTAGTGCTGACATTCATAATCATCAGCAGTGTATTGTGCGGAATCTTTACCCTTCGTGTCAACAAGAATTCCGC
>Ga0209518_1001506_pt1 | contig 24593 bp, 50 predicted proteins | sample RifGroB1_FD_183993 | JGI IMG/M metagenome (GOLD analysis project Ga0209518, IMG submission 183993) | Groundwater microbial communities from Rifle, Colorado, USA - Groundwater B1 (SPAdes) (version 2) | ecosystem: Environmental > Aquatic > Deep subsurface > Groundwater | place: Rifle, Colorado...
TCGTGGTCGTGGTCGTGGTCGTGGTCGTGGTCGAGGTCGGGGTCGTGGTCGTGGTCGAGGTCGGGGTCGAGATCGGGGTCGTGGTCGTGGTCGTGGTCGTGGTCGAGGTCGAGGTCGTGGTCGTGGTCGTGAGCCGCCCGGGGGACGCGCCCGGGGAGGAGGGGTAGACGTGGCCGAGGTCCGGTTCGGGAAGCACGTCGCGGACTGCGTGCAGAGCACGGGCTACCTGTGCGGCTGCCTGTCGATGGGCGACCGTCGGCGAGTGCGGGTGCGCTTCGTCGGCAAGGACGGCCGCTCGCTGTGGCTCGACCTCAACCCCGACGAGGCGCGGCATCTTTCGTCGGATCTGATACGCGGCATCGTGTGGCTCAACATCGACGAAGCCGGGAGGACCGCCGAGAAGATCCGGGAGATCGGGCGCGACCTCGCCGACCTCGCCGACCTCGCCGCCCTCGATGGGAAGGCGGTGCCACGGTGAGCGCGCCTACGACCCCCCGCGAGCACATCGAGGGGCTGCGACTGCGCCACGACGACGACTGCTCCATGTGCAGCTTCGCCCGCGACATCGGTGGCACCACCTGCCCGGATGCCGCCCACAACGCCCTCGTCGATGCCGCGCTCCGCAAGCTCGACGAGGTGGCGGCCCTCCTCAACTACAAGGCGACGGGCCTCCTGTGCAACCTCACCGAAGGCCATGATCTCGTCGGGGAGGGAATGATCTCGCCGCGAGACTGGAGCATGTCGACGATCGCCGAGTGCCGGGAGATGATCGCAGCCGTGGGCGCCCTCGGGGTAGCTACCCGCGACGGGGATGGGCGTTGATGGGCGACGACCGTCGCGTCGGCGACCTGGTACGCCGAGGACGGGTTCCGCTTGACCCTCCGGTCGCCGGAGGTGAGTCGCCTGCGCGGACTGAAAGCTACGAGGAGAGGAACATGACCGTCGAAGAGCTGGTAGCCCGCCTGAGGTCCGCCTCGAGGGAGTACTACGCGGGGACGCCCTTCATGTCCGACGAGGCGTTCGACGTCCTCGTCGCGGAGCTCCGGGCGCTCGACCCGCGCCACGCCTTCCTCCGCGAGGTGGGCTCGCCACCCGTCGGGGCCAAGGTCCGGCACCGGCACTACATGGGGGGGCTCAACAAGGTCGCCGCCGTCGAGGAGGCCCGGGCGTGGCACGAGGCGGCTGGGCGACCCGCCCTCGTCGTCATGGCGAAGCTCGACGGCATGAGCCTGGACCTCCGGTACGGCGCCGGCGACGCCCTCGCGCAGGCCCTCACGCGGGGCGACGGGGCGGAGGGCGAGGACGTGACGGGGCAGGCCCGCCGGGTCAAGGGCGCGTCGGCGCGCGTCGCGGGCTTCAGCGGCCACGTCCGCGGCGAGGTCGTCGTCCTCAAGGAAGACTTCCGGGTGCACTTCAAGGGCTACGTCAACGAGCGCAACGCCGCGACGGGCGTCATGAAGCGCCTCGAGGACCCCGAGGACATGGCCTCGCACCTCACCTTCGTCGCTTACGAGCTCCTGCCCGACGGGCCGGCGCCGGCCTCGAAGCGGGAGGAGCTACAACGCCTCGTCGTCGCCGGGTTCGCGGTCCCGCGACCCGAGCTCTGCGCCTCGTTCTCCGACGTCGAGTCGTGCTACAGGTACATGGTCGAGGGCGGCGGGCGCGACCGCCTCCCGTACCTCGCCGACGGGCTTGTCCTCGTCGTCGACGACCGGGACGCCCGCGAGGCCCTGGGCGAGGAGGGTGGCTGCCCGCGGGGCACGCTCGCCCTCAAGTTCCCGTCCCAGGGCGCCAAGGCCGTCCTCAGGGACGTCGAGTGGCAGGTGGGCGCCGCGGGCCGAGTGACGCCTGTGGCGGTCCTCGAGCCCGTCCAGGTGTGCGGAGTGACAGTCCGCCGGGCGTCCCTCCACAACGCCGCCGCGGTGCGTGCCCTCGCTGAGAAGGCGGGACAGGGAACCCTCGCCGTCGGCGACGTCGTCCTCGTGACGCGGCGCGGCGACGTCATCCCGTACGTCGAGGAGCTCCTCGTCCCCGCGCAGCCTGGCCTCGGTGGCCTCGGCAAGCCGCTCGAGGTGCCACGAGTCTGCTCGGCGTGCCGCCACCCGCTCCGCTTCGAGGGCGAGTACCTCATCTGCGCGAACCGGAACCTCTGCGAGGCGCAGACGACCGGCGCAGTCAAGACGTGGCTCCGCAAGGTCGGTGTGAAGGGGTGGGGTGACGCCCTCGTGGAGGCCCTCTGCGTCTCCGGCCTCGTTAAGACCGTCGCCGACCTCTACCGGCTCGACGAGGCCACCCTCGCCGCGGTCGAGCTCGGCGGCCGGCGACTCGGCCCGTCCGCCGCGCGTGCCTGCCTCGAGTCACTCGACGACCACAGCGAGGTGCCGCTCGAGGTACTCGTCGGCTCGCTGGGCATCCCTCACTGGGGCCGCGAGATGGTCGGGGTCCTCGTCGCCGCCGGCTTCGATACCGTCGAGAAGCTCGCGTCGGCGCAGGTCGTCGCCATCGAGGACGTTCACGGGGTCGGCCCGGTGCGGGCCCTGGCCTTCGACGAGGGCTTCCGCGAGAGGCGGCACCTCGTCGACGACCTCCTCGCCGTCGGCGTGACCGTCACGGCCCGGGCGACCGGGCCGCTCGCCGGCGAGGTCGTCTGCTTCACGGGCTTCCGCGACGAGACCCTCCGCCGGGCCGTCGAGGCCGCCGGCGGCGCCTACAAGGACGGCTTCTCGGGGAAGGTGACGGTCCTCGTCGCCCTCGACCCGACGGGGCGGTCGGCGAAGCTCGACAAGGCCCGGGCCGCCGGCGTCAAGGTCGTCGGACGCGAGGCGGCCTTCGCCATGGCGAGGAGCAGATGATGGACGCTTTCAAACTGCGTCGGCAGGTCCACGAGCTCAAGACGTCGCTGTACAAGGTCGAGCTCGCGCTCGACCGCTGGCACGCAGGCAAGGAGCAGGTGGTCGTCGCCGTCAAGGCGGCGCTGGCGGACGCCTTCGACCTCGCCGAGCACGTCTACGGTTCGGAGTTCGCGCGGCGTTTCATGGAGGCGAGGGACGGTTGCGAGGCGAAGAAGCCCGACGAGGTCGTCGGCAACCTCGAGGGATGGGAGCCGGCGGAGGCGTCGTACCCGGAGGGCAGTCTCGTCCTCCACGTCGTCGTGCCGGGACCGCGCGTGAAAGGGTGGGGCCTCGAGAGGGTCGTCATCAAGAGGGCGTCGTGACCAGGTGGGCAGGCTGCCCCTGTGGCGCCGAGCAGCACGACACGACGCATCCGGCGCCGAGGAAGGCCTACCTCATCACCGACGCGGACCTCGACGCGGCGACAGCGTACGGCAAGTGGTCGGAGGCCGAGCACGGCGAGGACGACCCGATCTCGTCGGACGCCTTCGAGGCCCGCGCCCGCGTCGTCTGGACGTGCTGGAGCTGCGGGCGGTTGCTCGTGTTCGGCGAGGACGGTGGTGAGCTGACCGTGTACGAGAGGAGGGAGTCGTGACACAGCCGCAGGCGCAGGCCGACCTGGACAAGGTCGTCCAGAAGATCCAGAAGCTCTTCGAGCTCGCCGGCCGGTCCGGGGCGCGAGGCGCCACCGAGGCCGAGGCCGACACGGCCACGCGGCGGGCGCAGGAGCTCATGGCCAGGTACAACCTCGACGTCGCCGCCATCGAAGCGGCGTCGCGCGAAGCCGCCGACGCCGGGGCGGCGTCGCGCGTCAAGGAGGAGCAGGGCCGGCGGACCGGGAAGGCCTGGCAGCGCCAGCTCGCCAAATACGTCGCGGAGGCTCACTTCTGCTACCACCTCATCCGCGTCGACAAGGACTGGGACGACGAGGCGCGCAGCGGCCACGGCGGCTGGCGCAAGAAGGCCGTCCACGTCTTCGTCGGCCGGAAGGCCAACGTCGTGACGGCGCAGATGATGTTCGCCTACCTCGTCGACGCCGTCGAGGGCCTCGCCCCACCCGCTGAGCCGGGCGCGGACACCCGCGTGGTCGTCGACAAGACCTACTGGGGGACCTACCGGGGCGACGGCTACAGCGTGAGGGCCGTCTCCGGCGAGGAGGTCGGCAGGGGCGTCAAGGTGGCCTTCCTGCGGCTCGACGACAACCGGGGCGAACGCGGGGAGGTCTACGAGACGGTCGGCGAGGCCGTGAGGCGCTGCGTAGGGTTCGCCACCAACGGCTACAAGTTCTTCAACATGGGCGAGGCCTCCACGTCGGAGTCGTTCAAGAAGGGATGCGCCGACCGCCTCTGCGAGCGCCTGGCGCAGCGGCGCGCCGACCTCATCGCCACCCACGACGCCAGGGTCAAGCAGGCGGAGGCCGACGCCAGGGCCGAGGCCGAGCGGGCCGCGCAGGCCCGGACGCGCACCCTGGGCGCCGACGCGGGGGCGGAGAAGGCCGCCCGGGGCGCCGCGGCGAGGGCGGCGGTCGAAGGCCTCGCCGCCGAGGCCCGGCGTGCCCCTGGGCCGGACGGCGAGGCGCCGGCGCCGCGCCCGGAGGTGGACGACGAGGACTGGGCGCCGCCGGTGTCCGACGACGCGTCGGCGGACCCCGGCGCGGCGATGGTCCTCGCCAGCGTCTACGACAAGTCCGAGAGCGAGGCCAACTACGAGCTCGCGCACGACATGGAGCCGGGGACGCTCGCCAGGTGGCGCCGGGAGTCGGAGGCCCGCGAGGCGGAGCGCGCGGCCCGCCGGGCGGAGGCGGAGGCGACCGCTACCGTCGACGCCGCCGAGGAGCCCGTCCGCGAGGAGACCGAGAAGCAGAGGGCCGCCAGGAAGAGGCGCGAGGCGGCCGAGATGGTGGCCCGGCGGTGCAGGTGGGCGCGGGAGGATGCGCGGGAGTCACGCAAGGCCGAGCGCGAGTATGCCCGGGTGGACCACTCCGCGTACCGGAGCGGGGCCAAGGCCGGCGAGAAGGTCGGGCTCGACCCGCAGGTCGGCGGGCGGACCGACGAGACGAAGAAGCTGAGGAGCTGACATGACGACGAAAGCCATGGCGGAAGCCGACGAGGAGCTCGCCCGGGAGCTCCACGACGAGGTCCACGGGAACCTCGAGCACGCCAAGTGGGTGCGGGACGGGCACTTCGACATCCCGTACGTCCATCGCGCGTGGGTCGTCGTCGCCCAGGTCTACCGCGAGGGCAAGGTCCTGCCCGGGCGCTGGCTTGACGAGTACGCCCACGCCCTCTTCACGGAGGTCCACGTCCGCCTGGGCGACGCGTTGTGCGTCCACCGCGACGCCTTCTGGAGCATCCCGGGGCGACACGAGGCGTGGCTCGAGATCGCGAGGGTCTTCGAGCGCCGCTGGCACGAGGACGCGGTCGCCGCGGGCCGCTTGACGACCGAGGGCGTCCGCGGCAAGGTCGACGAGGTCCGCGCCGCCGCGGCCAAGAGTGACTACAAGGTGGCGCACGCCTTGGAGGACGCCCTCCATGTAGCCGTCCTCCGCGCCGTCGCCGACGGGTTGGCCGATGAGCCGGCCTCGTGCGCCCGCGAGGCGCTCGCCGCCTGCGAGATCAACTTCAGGAGGGCCTGCGCATGATCCGACCGCGAACCTACGAGTGCGACGTCCCCGCCGTCATCGCCGGTGACGTAGGCTACACCATGACCAACGTGGAGTATCCGTTCCGGCTCGTCCGGGTGGAGGTCGAGGGTGACACCCGGGCGCTGGCGACGGCCCTGTTCAACGGGCAGTACTGCGTCTGGTCGGCGGGCGGCGAGCGCGTGAGGTTGATGGAGGACTTCGCCGCGGCCTCGGAGGCGGACTGGCGGGCGATCTTCGCGATCGCGCCCGCCGGGGCGCGGGCCGTCCACCCCGGGGCGCAGCTGCACCTGGCGCTCAAGGCGGGCGTCATCGGGACGGAGCCGGGCAAGGTCCGGTTCATCGGAGAGGAGCTGGTGGAGCCATGAAGGTGGAGGCGGGTAGTGTCATCTTCGAACTACGCCACGGCTGCTACGGGTGCCCGTTCGTGAGCAGGGCGTCGGAGGACGACAGGTACTGCGGCGCCAAGACGGTCGCGACCCACGGCGGGACGTGGAGGCTGCCGCCGGTGAGCTGCGTCGACGGCGCCGGGAACACGGAGCCGCACTGGTGTCCGCTTCCGGTGGTCGTTCGGCGGGCGAGGTAGCCATGGCCCGCGTCCGCTACCGCGAGGTGACCCTCGACGACGAGAGGGCCGCGATGGTCGTCGCGGCCTGCCGCCTCGTCGATAGCTACCGGGGCCAGCGCGTGACGGTCCGGCAGCTCTACTACCGCTTCGTCGGCGGCGACCTCTTCCCGCGGTCGTGGGTCGACGACGCCTACAACGCGAAGCACAACCTGCCGCCGGGGACGGTCAACACCGTCAAGAACTACAAGCGCTTCGCGTCCCTCGTCGCCGACGCCAGGTACGGCGGGCTCCTCGACTGGGACGCGGTCGAGGACCGGACGCGGGAGCCGACCCGGCCGCGGGACTGGGCGTCCGCGAAGGACGCCGTCGACGAGGTCGCCGACAGGTTCCGCCTCGACCGCTGGGCCGGGCAGCCCTACCACGTCGAGGTCTGGTGTGAGAAGGCAGCCCTCGCCGGGGTCCTGGCGCCGGTCTCCCACGACTACCACGTCACCCTCATGGTCAACCGCGGCTACTCGTCGGCGTCGGCGATGAAGGAGTCGGCCGACCGCCTCCGCTGGGCCGGCGAGCATGGCGGCCGGCGGCCGGTCGTCCTCTACGTCGGTGACCACGACCCGTCCGGCATCGACATGGTCAGGGACGTCAGGGACCGGCTCGTCGAGCTAGGGGCGCCCGGCTCCCTCGACGTCCGCAGGGTCGCCCTCACGATCGAGCAGGTCCGCGAGTACAACTTGCCGCCGAACCCAGCGAAGCTGACCGACGCCAGGGCCGCCGCCTACGTCGAGAAATACGGCTACGACTCCTGGGAGGTGGACGCGCTCCCGCCGGACGTCCTCGCCCGCCTCGTCCGTCGTACCGTGACGGCCTATGTCGACAGGAAGAAGATGGAGGAGGTCGTCGCCCGCGAGGCCCTCCTCCGGGGGCGGCTGAGGAAGCTCGCCGCCGGCTTCGCGGAGGGAGGTTAGGCATGAGGACGCTCACCGTTGAGGAGCTGAGGAACGAGCTGGGCAAGTGGCGCGGGGACGCCGCCGTGGTCGTCCAGGTCGAAGGTCGTTCACAAAGATGGCTTCCGGATGGTCGAGGGCCGGGTCGTCGGCATTCAGTTCGAGCCGCGGGGCCACTATGGCGAGGGCCGCCTCGGCGACGCTCTCGTGGTCTTGGCCGACGGCGTGCCGTTTGAAGGAGGCGCCGTGAAGGTCGTCGACGAGCTCGTCGAGGTAGTGGTCGGCGTGCCGGCGGACCACAAGGCGGTATACGACAAGGTCGTCGTGGCCATCGACGACCAGAACGTCGAGGTCATACTCAACGTCCTCGTCAACGTGCTGGCGACTGTGGCCCTCGACACCGGGAACGGCGGGCGCGTCGCGGCGTGCCTCGAGACGGCCGTCGCCGTGCGGACCTCCACGCGGCGTGGAGCCGCGTCATGACCGACAAGGCGCTCATCAAGGCGCGGCGGTCAGCGACGACGACCCTGCGCCTCCCGGTGGCGCTCATGCGCGACCTCGGCCGCCGCGCGCGGGAGGAGGGCCGCTCGCGGAACGAGGTCGTGCGCCGGGCCGTCGAGGCGTACCTGACGTCGCTCCTGAAAGTAGCCATCTGTATGGCGTGCAACTACTCGTACGCGGGGACGAAGCTGTCGAGCAAATGCCCTGTCTGCGGTGGCGGTATGACAGCACTCGGAAGGAGGCCGTGATGGTCCACGTCGTAACGTCGCTCAGGTGGTCCGTGCCTGGGCAGATCTCGCTGGCGGACAAAGATCCCGGGCCGCTGCCCCGGTGAGAAGGTCCGCCGGCTCGTGTTCCGGTCGTCGGTCGACGTCAAAGTCGGCGACCTCGTCGTCCTGCTGAGGGACGGCTCCCGGGCCGTGTACCAGGTCCTCGCCTTCAACATCAGCGACAGCGTCGACGGGCTCAGGCACGTCCTCGCCCGCGACACGGCTCGCGGCGGGTTCACGGCCCGTGAGGTGGCCCTGGCCCTCGCGCGCGCGTGACGTCGTGAACTTCGATGGCAGGAGGGTCGCCGTCGTGGGCGGGGACGACCGCGTCAACCGGCAAGCGTGGCCGCGCATCGTCGAGCTGGTCGGCGCGTACGACGCGGAGGACGCCGCCCTGCGGCGGTTCGTCGACGAAGCGATGGATGACAAGGAGGAGCCATGAGGAAGGACGTGCAGAAGAAGCCGGTCATGAGGATCAAGATCGAGGGCGCGATGGGCGTCGGGAAGACGACGGTCCTGGAGGTCCTCCAGGACCACGGCTACGTCCTCGGCGAGGAGGAGGAGTTCGATGGCGGCACGTCCGTCGACGTCCTCGTGGCGCCGGCGGACCCGCGTGGTCTGAGACGCGTGAGCAGGTAGGACGCCGCGGCGCGAGGCCGCGGCGAGACGTCCGGGCGCGACCCGGCGGAAGGAGAGGAAGATGGCGAAGGACCTGAAGACGAGGAAGACGATCGAGGTCGATGGCCACCCGACGCTCGACGAAGACGAGCCGGTCATGGTCCTCAGGGCGCGCGACCCGATCGCGCGGGCGGCCGTCCGGTGCTACGCCGAGACGGTCAAGGCGGTCCGCAAGGCGTCGCCCAAGGCGTTCGACAAGAGCTTCGTCGACGCCTGCTTCGAGGCGGACCGGGAGTTCCACGCCTGGGGCAAGAAGGACTCGAGGCTGCCGGACTAGCGGCCGTCGGCGCGGGGCGGCCGCGTCGTCGGCCGCCCCGCGCCTACCAGGAGGGTTCGTGATGGTCGACGACTGGAGCGTCTACGCGGTCCTGGGTCGCCTCCGCATGGCCGACGGCGTCATGTCCGCCTGCGGTGCCGCCGTCGCGCGCGTCGCCGCGCTCCTCCGCGAGGCGCACCCGGCCTCCATCGCCGACCCCCGAGATCATGTCGCTCCTCTGCACGTCCTTCACGTGGTCTCCCTTTGCCGCGACGAAGCGGCGTATTTTCTCCAGCCGGTCTTTCTCGAACGCGTGGGTCCTGCGTTTACCCTTTAACAGCTCGTCGATCGAGAACGACAGCTTGTTGAGGTTACATGAGTAGCACGCCGGCACGCAGTTGCCGACCGTCGTACCGCCGCCGCGCTCGACAAGCGTGATGTGCTCGACGACATACCACTCGCCGCCGCAGTACGCGCAAGCGTCGTCGAAAAACGCCCGGGTCTCGACCCACTCGTCCTTCGTCAAGGTCGCCGGCAAGCCGGCGGCGCGTGCCCGTGTAAGCGCCGACCTGATGCTTCGCATGGCCAGGCGCCGACGGTGCTCTTTCTGCACCTTGTCGCGGCACGATGCGCAGAACTTGCCGTGGGCGATCGGGACGTCTACTCGCGTCAGGTCTTTCGCCGGGAAGAACCCGCCGCACCCGCCTGCGCAGAGGGTCGGCATGTTGGCGTCGACGTACCTGTGGGCCTCCTGCGCCTGCGCCGTGATTTCCGCTAGCTCCGCGGCGAGCTCGTCGACGTCGGCCCGCCGCAGGACGGCCGCCAAAGCCGCCGCCTGGCCGGACTCGATCATGGGAACGACCTCCATCCCGTCGAGCACGCCGAGGCCGTGGCGGTCCAGCGCAGCTTTGATAGCCTCCCTGTGTGCCGCTCCGACGGCGCGAAGGGCGTCCTGGCGCTCCCTGTACGTCGGCGCCTTGAGCGCCTTGGTGACCATGACCACTAAGGCTACCGACGGCTTGTCCGCGGTCACTCGCGTGCCTTCCTGGCCGCGGCGATCGCCGTCGCGACGTCGCCGCCGCGGCGCTTGCGGTCGTACCTCTGTGTCGTACGCGGGTCCGCGTGGTCCGCGGCGGCTTGGAGCTCGCGCTCGGGTAGCTTTTGGTCGTAGCCCTCGGTGATGAAGGACACCCTGAAGGCGTGCGGGTGGGTCTCCACCCCGGCGGCCCGGGCCCAGCGTGAGACGACGTCGTTGACCCGGTTCGGGTGGAGCGGGCGGGTGTGGTCACGCGGCGCCGGGAAGGCATACGGCGATGCGGGCGCGACCTCGAGCCACGCCCGGAGCGCCGCGGTCGTCTCCTCTGGGAATGTCGCCACGCCCGACTTACCTCCTTTGACGGTCGTGCGGGCGCACAGTAGGTCGCCGCGCTTGAAAAGTGCGTCCCTTCGCAGCGACGCGACGGACGACCGGCGCAAGCCCGTCTCGTGTAGGATGAGGAGGACCGCGAGGTCGCGGGCGGCTGCCGCCCCCGCTGCCCGGGCCGCGGCGATCATGGCCTCGGCGGCTCCCGGGGCGACCGGCTCGGTCTTGCCCTCAGGGTCGACGGCGGGCCACTCCGCGAGGTCGGGGTGGAACGGGTTGCCGGGGGCCGCCCCGCGGGCTGCGAGGCGCCGGAACGTGGCTGAGAGGCCGGCCAGGACCCGGCGAGCGGACATGGGCGCGAGGGAGGCCAGGAGGACCCCCTTGAACTCCTGGACGTCCTCCGGGGCCGGGGCCTCGGGGGCGATCCCGCGGGCGTAGGCGAACGTGAGCCAGAGCTCGAGGTCAGACGAGTAGGCTGCCCGCGTGCAGGGCGACCTCCGGCCCGCTATCACGGCCCGCGCCGCCGCCTCGAAGGCGGTGTGGCGAACGGACAGGGCCGGGACAAGATCGGAGGGCACGGAGCGAGTATAACCGTAATAACGCACGGGGTCCACATGAGCGAAATTATATGGCCCAGGTCGCGGGACACTTAATCCCGGTCCCCGCGCGGAAGCGGCCTCTCCGACGAGTAGGTGTCTTCCTAGGGGACGAGGTGGAGGCGCCGGCGGGGCGGGAGGCGCGGCTCGCGCCCCCCGGACCGGGGCCGGCCCACGGAGGAGCCGGTCGATTTGACCCTGAGGGCGGCGGCGTAGGCGGCCAGGCCTAGGCGGCGGACCTGCTTGTTGACCCGGTTGCGGGCGGTCTTGCGATCTAGATCGGGGTAGACCCTCATGGCGGCCCTGACGATGTTGCCGTCCTCGGCCTCGAGCGCCGCCTTGACCTCCTCGAAGGAGGCCAGGCGCGCGACCTCGAGGGCTTGCCGGTGCGCCTCGAGGGCGCGGAGGGGCGGCGGGAGGGCCGGGGACTTCACGGCACCGACCTCAGGTGCCGCCGCCGGCCGTGGACCGGGCAGCGCGGGTCGAGCACCCGGACCTCGACCCCGCGCCGCGTCATGACGGCGCAGGTGCACTCGGGCTCCACGCCGGGCTCCGCGGCAGGCGCCTCGTCGGTGGTGGGCGGGGTCGGTTTCATTCGAGCCTCTCCAGGTCCTCCGGCAGGACGCCTTCGAGCGGGACGATCGTCACGTCGGTCGCCGCGATCCGGGCGTCCTCGACCTTGCGGTACCTGTACCACGCGCCTGTCTCGTAGACGCGCGGCGGCACGTCGACCTCCCAGACAGCGCCGTCGACGACCACGAGGCAGTTGGTGTGGTTGTCGTCCGCCCAATGATGCGTCCGGCAGTCGATCCGCCGGCGCGCCATGACGTCGCACATCGCCTCGGCCACGTCGTCGCAGACGCCCCCGACCCCGTACTCCTCCGACACGCCTTCGGCGTCCTGCGCCCAGGCGTCGACGACCTTCTGCGCCGCCCGGGCGAGGGCCGGCCGGAGGCGGGCGAGCTTGGCAGGATGCTTCACCTTCGCCCCCGCGTCGGCACCCAAATCATGACCGTCCTCTCGCCCCGGCCCTCGGCGGCGGCGACCACCCCGCGGGCGCCGTTCCTGGCAGCCAGCTCGTCGCCGACCTCGAGGTGGGCGCGGTTCTTGCCCGTCCGCTTCATGATCGTCTCCTCCTGCCTACGCCGCGACGTAGTCCTCGACGTGCTGGATGCCTAGGTGTCCGCGCTCCTCGTGGAACTTCCCGCCGGTCCCGCGGCACGGCTCGGCGGCCGACGCCCCGCACCCGGGGCACGGGGCCGCGAGGTACAGCGCCTCGAGGGCGGCCCGCGCCTTCGCCCGGGTCTTGAACGTCTCCGAGAACGCCTCGCCGGTGCGGTAGTCGACGACCCGGAAGCCGAGGCTGACGCGCTTGGACCTCATCGCCGCCTCCCGGCCCTCGGCGCGAGGCGACACGCCGTGAACGGCACCTCGCCCGGGACGTTGAGCCGCCGGCGCTCGACCCCGCGGGTCCTCCCGAGGGACGCCCAGACGCGCGAGGCCTCGACCGACGTGCCGCCGCAGACGTCCGGCATGAGCCAGGCGCCGGCGCGGCCGGCGAGCGCGAGGGCCTTCAGGTACATGGCCTTGCCGAGGTTCCGCCGCCGGTACGGCGGGTCGAGGTCCACGTCCTCGACGCGGTAGAGGCGGTAGGTTTCCTTGGCTCCGGCCTCGCCGTCGTCGGCCTGGGCGACGCCCTCGCGGACCGCCGCGAGCGCTCCGACGGTCCGGCCCGCGTCGACCACGCGGACCCGGATGAGGTGGCCGCCGACGACGAGGTGCCCCACGACCTTGACGGTCACAGCCGCCCCCGGCCGAGCGGGTCGTGCCCCCAGTTCATGAGGGACCACCGCCACGGCGTCCGGCTCACGTCGCCGTCGGGCCTCTGGGCGAGGTGCCGCGCGACGTAGCCGGCGACCTTGGCCGCGTGGGCCTCGGCGGCCCGCCCGGTGAGGCGCCCCTCGAGGATGCGGACGATCTTGCGGGCGGACTGGCGCCCGACGGACTCGCGCCCGCCGGGGGCGGGTCATCCCGACGGCGCGGGACTCCCGCGTCCGGAGCCAGGCCCGGAGCTGGCCGGCGATCATGTTGACCGCCTCGCGGAACCTGGCCTCGACGTCGTCGGTCATCTCACCCGAGCTCCATATCACGTCCTCCTAGCGTCCGCGCCATCACGGCCTCCTCTCGATCGACACGCTCGCGTCGAGGCCGGCGCCACGCAAGTAACCGCGAACGCGCCCGGCGACCCGGTACGCGGCGTCGTCCGGGCGGGTGTCAACGAAGAGCGCGTAGGAGTCGTCGTCCTTCACATAGACCTCCATGTCGGGCTCGTGGGCCGCAAGAACCTCCTCGCCGGAACGGCAGCTCTCGACCGTGTCGAAGGCGATCCTCAGGGTCCAGTCCGGTCGCCGCATCACGGCACGCTCTTGAGCGCCCGGCGGCCGCCTTGAGCTCGCGGACCGCCGCGCGGACGTGCCGGGTCGCCGTCGCGACCTCGCGGCCGTAGTCCCACTCGAGCCCCTCCTCGTGCATGTCGCCGACGTAGGCCGAGAGGGCCTCCGCGACGGCGTTGAAGCCGTCGGAGCCGTGCTGCCCCGCGAGCATGTTGAACACCCCCGACGCGCGGGGGTCCAGGTCGTCCGGTCTGGTTATCATCCGTCTCCTTTTCAGCGCCGCTTCCGCCGCCGGGCCTTCCCGGCGAGCTCCTCGAGGCTCGCGACCTCATCTCGTACCGCTTCTCCATGCCGTCGTCGTTGAAACAACACCACTCGCCGAGGGCGTCCGCGTAGCCCTGGCAGAACTTGCTCATCAGGCGCGGGTCGCTCACCTTGAGCGGCTTGACATCTACCTCCTCGCGTCCGCCGCCTTGGGCAGCGTCAGCTTACCGGCGGTCGGACACGCTACCTCCGCCGGGCGGCCCGCGAGTCGACCTTGACCTCGTGCGGGACGCCCCGGAGGGCCCGCCGCACACGGGGGAGGACCCCCGCCGGGGACGTGAACCTCGTCCTCGACACAGCCGTCGTTGACGGTGAGGCCGGCGGCCTCGAGGGCGGCCACGCCCTCCCAGAAAGCGGCGTCGCCTTCGCGCGGATCGTTGAAGCGGACGTGGAGCGTGGACCTACCTCCTCCTCGCGGCCCGGCGCGGCGCCTGCGCGAGCGACCGGGCGGTGTCGGTGAAGCCCTTGTCGCTCATGAACGGCCGGAAGTCGACCGCCCACGACACGCGGCAGGGCCGGCACCTGTAGAAGCGCCGGTAGGGGTCGCCGAGGCGGTGGCCCCCACCCGGCCCGGTCCCGGCACCCAGGGGTGACATGTCGTCGTCGACGCCCTCCGGGCTGCCGCACCACGGGCAGACCCGCGGGCGCCCGAGGTCGACGACCATCTTCACCTTCGCCATCAGCGTCTCCTCCGGCCGTCCCCGCGCCCTTGGAGTGGAAGCCCCGGCCGTCCCCCGCGGTGTCCGCGAGGTCCTCGACGAGGTCCTCGGAGACGCTCACGAGGAAGGTCTTACGCCGCTTGCTCACGACCGCCTCCGCTTCTCGTCGAGCTTGTCGGCGACGTACTGGAGGTCGGAGAACGGCAGGAACAGCTCCTCGCCGCCCACGACGACGTAGGCGCTCCCGGCGTTCGACCACTGCATGACGTACACCCGGCGCCACCGGCCGTCGACCTCGAGCATCCAGCTCGTCGGCAGCTTCCGGCCGTAGCCGGACGCGCTCCGCCGGCGCGGCGCGGGCGTCCGCTTCGCCCCGGTGACCCTCGACTCGTCCAGGTACGTGTCGTCCAGGTACGTGCCGCTCATGGCTTTTTCCTCGTCGCGCGCTTCGCGGCGGCCTCATCGTGCGTGAGGAAGCGGATGCCGCCGTCCGGCGTCCGCTTCGCGACGGCCCGGAAGAACCTCCTGCGGTCCGCCCTCGTCCGGACCGGCCCGCGGAACGCGACCTTGGCCCTCGCCATGACCTACCGGCGCTTCCGGCGAAACGCGGGCGCGAGGACGGCGTCGGCGCGGTGCTCGCCGAGCTGCTTCATGCGCCAGCGCTGCCAGTAGACGTCCTTCTCCGTCATGTCGGACTTCGGGAACGCCTGCTTGCACTCGCGGAGGACCTCGCCGACCGGCATCCCCGAGAGGAGCATTTCGCGGATGAAAGCCCCGACCCGGAGGTCCCCGCCGACCCGCTTCTGCGACTTCTTCGCCATGGTCATGTGTCCTTTCCCGGCGCGCAGCCGGCTCGTGCTACTCCCAGTGGTGGCGGGCGCGGCTCGTGAGGCCGTCGCCGCCGTACCTGCGGCCGAGCCGCGCCAGCGCCCGCTTCCCGGCGGGCGTCCTGGCAGCGATCGCGACGAGGTCCTCGATCGTCGACCCGATGTCGTTCATCGTCGGCGACGACATGCTGCAGAGGTGGCTCGTCCCCTCGTCGACGAGGTCCATGCCGCGCTCGACGGCGTCCTGCGTGACCGGAGCTGCCTTCCGCTTCGCCTTGCCCATGACCATGCATCCTACCACACCGCCGCCGCCCTGGCGCGGGCGGCATGACTTTTTCTTAAACCCTGGCCGGGCGTCAGTCCTCGAGCCCGGCGAGCCAGCCGCGGAACGTCCTGGACCTGTCGGACACGTTCCGAACCTTGAGGGTGACGTCGAGGCCCGCGTCGACGCGGAACGGCCGACAGGCGCGCGGCGCCTCCCTGGCGAAGGCCTCCGCCGGCACGCCTGCCTCGCTGACGTAGAGGAGCTGCTGAACGCCGACGACCGCCCCGAGGACGCGGAACCATGTGAGGCACTCGTCGTCGACGACGAAGAGCGCCTCGCGGAGGGTCCTATCGACGCCGCGCCACCCCATCATGACGCGGGTCTCCGGGTAGCCCTCGACGCCCGACCCTGGAGCGGCTACCTGCTGGAGCGCAGGCGACACCGCGACCTCGCCGCCGGGCGGCACGGCGACAGGGCCGAGCGGGTACTCCCTCGGCCGGCGGCCGGCCGCCACGCCGACCGCCGGCTCCGCCGGGGCCCCACGGGCCGGGCCGGGCGTGGTAGGATTTTTGCATGGACATCCTCGCCGCCTTCGTCCTCGGCGCAGCCCTCGGCGCGGCGGCCCTGGCCACAGCGCGCGCCGTCGCAGGCCACGCCCGGCAGTGGCTCTCCTTCGACGCCTGGGAGCGCCGCCGGCGCGGCCGGGCGGGCGTCGCGCCCGGGGCGGTGTTCCACCGCCCCGGCCTCCTCGCCTGCTGGGGGCGGGCGCAGCCGGGCGCCATTGCCGACTGGGAGAGGCCATGAGCTGTCGCCGAGGGCGCGGCGGGCGGTATAAGCTCGGGCGGCACAGGACCGGCTGGGACAAGCTGCCGTTCGCCGAGGCGATCCGCGGCGCCTTGGACCCGTTGAAAGCACCTAGCAGGGCGCTGGCCTTCGCCGACATATGACCGACGACGAGAAGGCTGAGATGCGGCGGCTCTACGAGGGGACGCGTCGAGGACGCTCGTGAGCTCCGAGGCGCACCGCCGGGCGGTCAAGGCCTACCGACTCCGGCACCGCGCGGCCGGGCTCTGCGTGGAGTGCTTCAGGCCCGCGGTGACGGTTAACTTCTGCGCGAGGCACGCGGCGTACCAGCGTCGGTGGCACGCCGAGAAGCTCAAGATGCTTGGAGGACGCGGATGCGACGACTCGCCTTGATCCTGACCCTGGCCGGGTGCTCCGGTGCCAGCATCGACGACCTGCCCGCCGAAGACGCCCTCGCCGCGATGCGAGGTGAGGGCGGTACGCCCGTGCCCGTCGAGGACCTCGCCAGGCCCGACTTCACCTGGCCGGCCGACCTCGCCGCCCCGCCCGCGCCGGACCTGCGGCCGTGCGGCGAGTGCGCGCCCGGGGCGACCCGGGCCGTCGGCGCGTGCCAGGTCCGGCGGTGCTCGGCGGCGTGCGCCTGGGGCGCACCCGAGCTGGTGCCGGGGGCGGAGTGCGCCTACCGTACCGGCCCCGACGGGTTCTGCGACCAGCTGAAGGAGGAGTGCGCTTGCGGCTCCGGCGGCGGCGGGTACAGGCTCTGCGAACGCGACTGCCGGTGGACCGTCGGGTGCTTGCGCCTCATCGGCTGCCACATGGCGAGCGGCTGCTAGACCTTCAAGCGCGACGCCCGGGCGACCGTTGCCGGGGTCGCGCCCCAGAACCGCGCGACGCCGGCCCGGGTCCTCGCGTCGCGCGGCCGGCCCGCGGCCCGGGTGGCGTCGGCGAGGGTCGGGTAGAGCCCGGCGTTCACCAGCGCCTGCACCGAGGTGCCGGACAGGTACCAGCCTCGGAAGCCCGGCGCGTCCGGCGGCGGGTCGTGCCACTCGACCTCGGCGACGGTCCTATCGCCGGTGAGCTCGTCGAGGTACAGGTGGCGGAACTTCGTTGCGCGCTTCACGGCGACCTCCTCATCGAACGCGTCAGCGGCCGCGCCCGGCGGGCGGCCCTCTCGACGCGGCACGCGACCTCGTGGGCGTCCCCGTAGGTCGCCCCGCGCAGCATGAGCGGCCTCTCGGCGAGCTCGTGCCGGACCGTCATGTCCCGGTCGCGCGGCGAGAGGCACGCCTCGACCCAGGCCTCGCCCCGCGGGATGAAGGCGTACCTGGCGTCGGTGCCGCCCATCGTGAAGTCGACGTAGGCCTCGCGGACGAGCTCCCCGTCGACGAGGTAGACGCGGACGCCTCGTGCGCGCTTGAGCAGGTGGAGGCGCGGGTCGGCCGGCAGGCGTCGCGGCCCGACCGGGCGCGAGCCGCCGACCGGGCGGGTCACGGCTCCTCCGGGTCGACGACCGCGAGGCGGCCGCGGCAGTCCGGGCAGGGCACGAGGACGCGACTCGGCCGGGCGCCCTCCTCGAACCGGCCGCAGGCGCGACACCTGAGGTCGACGGAGGCGCCGACCTTTGCGAGGCGGACGCCGACGAACGGCACCATGACGGCGACGCCGAGGTGGTCCCTGATGAAGGTTGCGGCGTCGGCGCGTCTCCCGAACTCGAGCGGCTCGCCCCCGTCGTCATCCGCCCACCTGACGAGACCGTGCCTGTCCAGGCTGGACACCACCGCGCCGCCGCGCTTGACGACGTGCCAAGGCATCAGAACCTCAGGTCCCGCCGCCCAGCGGCCGCGACCGCCTCGACGTGGCCGGCTAGGTGGCGGTAGGCGAACTGGACGGCGGAGCCGTCGTCCATGACGAGGGCCGCTTGCGAGCACGGCACCTTGGCGAAGGCGTCCGTCTCCCAGCCGCCCAGGTCGATCCCCGGGATCGCGGGCTCGCCTTTGACACCGCCGACCTCGAACCGGCCGCCCCAGTGCGTGTGACCCTTCAAGAGGAGGCCCGGGCGACCCCACCCCGGCCCGAGCCCGCGGGCCGCGGCGTCCGCCTCGACGAGGTCGAGGAGCCACCGGGCCGCCCCGACGTCGGGAGGCGGCGCCTCCGCGTCGACCGTCCCGACCGTCCCGAGGCCCTCCGCGTCGGCGCAGCTATGGCACGACCGCCCGCGCCCTTTCAGCTCCTCGAGGGCGAAGTACAGCTCCTTCCTCGCGGCCGACGAGAACGTCCCCGAGTTGCCGAAGCAGAGGTCCAGCCAGAAGCCCTCGAGGTCCTCCAGCTCGTCTAGCGATGACGCGCCGGTCACGCTGCCAGGCGCCCAGCCGACGCCGGTGACGGCGGAGACGACCCTCTGCCTCGCGCGGTCGCCGGCGGTCGCGCCGCGGTGCAGCCCGTCGAGGTAGTGTCCGTGGAGGGCGAGGACCTTGACCCCGCCGGCGACCGTCTCGGCGTGGTAGTCCCGGTGGACCGACACGCCCCGCACCCGCGCCGACGCCCGGCCGAGCAGGAGGCGCGCCGCGCCGTCGTCGGCCCGCCACAGGCGCGGGCCGTGGTTCCCGTCGACGACCGCCAGGTCGTCGACGGGCGAGGCGTCGACGAGGCCGAGGGCGAAGGCCTCGGAGTCGGCCACGACCGCCTCGAGCGACCGGGGCACCCCGCCCTCAACCCAGTCGCCGACGACCCCCGCTCGCGGGCAGCCCCCCGACGCGGCCCTGAGCGCCTTGCCAGCCCGGAAGGCCTCCTCCCCGCGCAGGGTGGCGAAGACCCCGCCGCAGTGGGTGTCTGAGAACCAGAGGCGCCAGGGAGACGACACGGGCGTCAACTCCTCCGCTTCCGCCGGCCAGCGGCCGGCTCGTAGCACGCCCGGACCTCCTCCCACGCCTCCTGCACGCGGCGGAAGTCCTCCGCCGAGCCGCCGCGGTCCGGGTGTGTCACCAAGGCGAGCCGCCGGTAGGCGCGGCGCGCCTCGGCGAGGGTCACCCCCGGCTCGATGCCGAGGACCGCGAACGGCCCGCCGCCGAGGCTCGACGGCAAAGGCGTCGTGCGAACCTCGGAGGCCTCACGGAAGGCCCGCCGCCAGGCGTCCGCCGACCCGCGGGCGGCCGTCGTGCCGTAGGGCGCGTAGCCCTTGTCGAAGATCGACGGGCGGCGGGGCTTCCTCACCAGTCCTCCTGCGCCAGCTCCTCGCGGCGGAGCGCGAGGTCGCCGGCGAAGACGTGCTCGGCCCAGGCCCGCTTCGTGAGGCCGCCGCGCCCCGCCCACTCGCGGCGGCGCCGGCCGCGCCGCCGCGCCCGCGCCCCGCCGACGGCCCCGGCCGCCTCGAGGGCGTCCCGCAGCTCCCGGCGCTCGTCGGCGCCGAGGCGGTACTCCGCCGGCATGTCGCGGTAGCACGGCCCGCAGAGCTCGCCGACGAACTGGACCATGTTCGCGCCCGCCTCGACGCGGCTCCGGCAGCCGTCGCCGCGGCAGCTCCGGCAGCGGAGGTTCTCGCAGCCGCACCGCACCTTGCCGTCAGCACCGACGCGCTTGCTCGCCGCCCCGGCGACCCGGCGAGCATCCTCGATCCTCTCGCGGAGCTCGGAGGTCACCGACGCCTCCGCGCCCCGTCGGTAGCCAGGACCGACGCCGTGAGCTTGCGATCGTAGACGGCCTTCCTGTCCCCCTGCTGCCACGCGACCTTGAAGGACGCTCGGCGCAGCCCTACGCCGCGCAAGAGCGCGTTGAAGGCGCGGTCGCGACCATGCCGCACCACCGAGTACCGCTCGCGGCCCTCGGCGTCCTCGGCGATTGCGCTCCAGTCGTCGTCTCCCAGATTCCGCAAGACGATGAAGGCGATCTTCGTCGGATCCACTGCTCGTCTCATTTTCCCATCTCTTTCGCGGCGCGCATGAGCGCCTTGCCGGTGGCCCGTCGCTCGCGTGTTTCCCGGTTGAACGACCTCGCGACCGCCTCGACGGCACGATCGATCCCGGTGCGGATCGCGCTATCGACCGCCCGCGAAGCCAGGCTGGAAACCGCCGACGTTGCGGCGATGCGCCCATCGCCGGCGACGAGCTTCACGTCCTCGAGAAGCGCCTCCAGCATACTACTTGCTCCGGAGAGCAGCGCGCGAGCGGCGGCCTTGGCCCGGTCGGACCCCATCCCGACGAACTTGCCCTCGGCGGCGGCGTCGATCGCGAGCCGCTTGAGGTACGCCTTCAGGAGGTCGGTGCGGGTCATCGCCTTCTCTTGCTCGTGCTGCGCCGCCGCGATCGCGACGGCAGACGCTCGATGTACCGGGCGTAGTTGTAGCCCTGCGTGTCGACGACGAACCGCCTGCCGTCAAGGGTCTTCGCGACATGGTACTGCGGACGCTCGCCGCGGAAGTCGTCACACGGAGTCGGCTCGGCCTTGAACACCGGCAGCGATGCGGCGATCTTCTGCACGCTACGCGAGGCCAGCGGTATCAGGAGGTTGTACCAGCGGTCCCACGACTCGGCCTTCCTCGCGAAGTTTCTGACGTCGATCTCGTTCTTCATATTGTCTCTCCTGTCATCGTCGAGCCGGAGTCGTGGAGGACCGTGTACGGCTTGAGGCCGCGGTCGAGCCGCGACGGGTCGCAGACGACCACCCGGCCGCGCTCCTTGAGCCAGGTCACGACGCGAGTACCCTCCTTCAGCCAGGTCTTCGGCTTTTTGAAACCGCCGCGACCTTCCATCGATTCGCTGTCCTTGGGCATCTCGTCACCTCAGCAGCCCGAGCGCCCTGAGCGTCGGGAGGTCCTTGCCGTGGGCCCGCCCGCGGAGCCCGGCGGCGGTCAGGTGCTTGCACTGGCCGCGTGTGACGCAGCCGGGGCAGGAGCACACCCAGTACCCGGCCCCGAGCGCGGCGTCGAAGGACACCATGTAGATCCAGCCCGACGACTCCGAGGCCACCTTGTACCGGCACTTGTAGCGGTCGGTGTCCGGCAGGACCTCGAGGGCGCCAGGCGGCGGCTCGAGGCGTGCGAGGGCGCGGTCCGCCGCGGCCGCCTTCGACTCGGCCGCGTGGCCGGGGCTCGCGGGCGCCGACCGGCCGCGCCGCGCCCTCTCCCTGACGTCGCCGCGCGTCATTCGCTTTCCCTCTCGCGAGCCTCGCGACGCGCGTCGCGCTCGGCCTCGTCCATGAGGCGGCGAACCGCCGCGCGGAAGGCGGGGTCGTGCGCGGCGGTGAAGATGAAGTCGTCGAGGGCCCGCTTCCACTCCGACGCGCTCCCGCCGGCCCATTCCATGAGGGCGTCGACCATCTTGCCTTTCATCACCACCTACCTCTTCTTCCCGACCTTCTCGAGGTGCATCTGGCTGATGGCGCGGGCCTGGTACGACGGGAACCGGACGTCGAAGTACTCGCCGTGGCCGGTTTCGTCTGAGAGGACGACCCCGACCTCGCCGACGGCGCTGGTGAGCCGCCGCCACTCGAGCTCGTCGAGGCCGAACTCGCCGCGGCCAAGGCGGTGGACGTTGCCGAGGAGCTTGACGCGGTCGCCCTCCAGGATGCCTTTGCCGCCGGGGACGCGGTCGTCGCGCATCACGCCACCTTCACGTCGCGAACGTTGACCCCGTTGACGACTGGCGGCTCCGACCGCGTGAGCGGCAGGCCGAACGTCCCGGGCGAGTCCTTGTGCGTGAGGAAGGAGAGGAGGTCCATAATAACTTTAAGCACCTTGACGACCTTGCCGGTGTCCGCCCCGGGGTAGCGCGTCAGGCCCGTAACGACCGACGCCAGGATCGACGTCAGCGCCGTCGCGGCCAGCGGCAGGAGCCAGGCCTGGTTCGCGACGAGCCACGCCGCGCCGGACGTCGCCGCCGACCCGGCGGAGACCTGCCCGAAGGCTGCCGCCGCGAGCAGGAACGCACCGCCGAGCGCGGCGAGCGCGAGCGGTCCGACGAACGAACTTATTCCCTTTGTCATGTCTCGTCTCCTGCCGACTTCTCGATGCCGGACCTGTGCCAGAGGACTTCGCACTTCGCCTGCACCGGCGTGAACTCACGTCGGAGCTGATCGTGGCTCCCGTCAAGCCTCTTGAGGTCGGCGGCGAGCTCGGCGTGCGACCTGGCCGCGCTGCTGACCCTCTCGTCGAGCCGCGTCACGAGGTCGACGGCCCGCTCCAGGCGGGCCGCCGCCTTCTCGATCTCCTTGGCCGAGAACTGCCCGAGGGCCCTGGCGGTGCCCCACGACGCGCCTGCGCCGACGAGGCCGGCGCCTACCGCGGCGAGGACGGTGACGGGGTCGATCATGTGGACGACCCGATCGTATCGCGCCCGGCGCCGCATGTCCTGCTCATGCGACGCTCCCTGATTTGAGCCCCAGCGCGGACATGACGTCGCGCCCGACGTCGGACATGTCGCGCGGCCACCCCTTCGAGGTTCCAGGCCACACCGACCAGAGGACGCCCCCGCTGCATCCTCCGCGGCGCGGGTCGGGGTCGACGTCGAGGGCCCTCGCGAGGGCCATCGAGCCCTCGCCGAGGTGCCGCCTCGGCCCGCGGTCGGCCACGACCGCGGCGCAGGACCTGTCCCCTTTTTCGACGAGGGCCAGGTCGCCCATGCGGACGCCGAGCTCGAGGAGCTCCGGCGGGACGGCCAGGTACGGCACGTTGTCTGAGTCGACGTAACGACGCGGGTCGCGGACGGGCCAGGTGACGTCCTGGAGCGACGTCGTCGAGACGAGGTAGCCTGGGCACGGGTCCGTCGTGATCTGGACGAGCGGTTCGCCGTCGTCGCCGACGACGACCCCGCACCAGGGTGACGAGAGGTCGCGCGGGTCGCGATGCGCGTTGCCGAGGTAGTCGCAGCCGCGGAGCCCCGACCCGGGGAGCGCGTAGGCGTGCGGGCAGCCGTCGGCGTCCACGGCGAATCCTGAGGTCCACCAGAGGCGACGCCAGGCGCCTTCAAAGCCGACGCCCGTGACGGGGACGCCTCCAACCCGGACGACGACCGCGCCGGTCACAGGTACGCCGGGGCGTCCGTGTGGACGCGGAAGCCCTCGCGCATCAGAACGCCGCGCAGGTGACTATGACGACGTCACCAGCCGTCCAGTTCGTCAGCGAGCCTGTGTTGTTGTAATTAGCAAGCGTCACCTGGGTCGTCGAGTCGGTAGCTGTATTCTGCTTGCAAAAAGCCGTCGAGGCGGCGATCGTCGTTATGTCCTGGCACTGGCAGTTCCAGTGCGTGGTGGCCGTCGTGTTCATGTCCAGCACGCCACTGTTACCAGCCGGGTTGCCGATGGTGATTCGGAAGGTGGAGGTCCCGTTGGGGGCGCTGATGGACGGGTTCGTACCAAACCCGCTGGAGATCGACGGCGCGGTCGATGTGGCGGCGACCGTGGCGTAGAGGAGCGCCGTCGTCGCCACGCCGCCGGCCGGGGCCGCGACCCCGGCCCCGATGGACGTGACCCTCGGCGTGGCCGTGTACGCCGGCACGACGCCGACGCCACCGGAGGCGAGTACCTGGTTGACCGCGACGTCGGCGAGCTCCGAGTAGGTCCCGGCCGCCGAGGCATGGAGGAGGCCGCCGACGGCGGTTGTGTTGGCCGGGTAGATAGCCGTCGTCCAAGCAGGGTTGGCCGCGACGCCCTTCGTCTGGAGGAGCTGCCCGCTCGTCCCGACGCCAAGCATCGTCAGCGTGTTGGCCGCCGTTGCAACGGGAACTTCTCCCTGGACTGCTCCGGTTGGCATCGAGAGCGAGCCAGAGATGAGCTGCGCCGCGGTAAATACACCTGACGACGAGAGGTTCGCGATCGCACCATAGGCAGCCCCCGCGAGCGAGACGAAGAAGTCGAGGTAGCCAGTGACGGCAGGACCCTGGATCGGGCGGACCTGCTGCCCGAACTTGACCACCTGCGACGAGCCGACGCTCGTCTCCCACCCACGCCCGGACTGCTCGAACACGGGGCTGTACTGCTGCGCCCCGTTGGCGGCGGCCGTCGAGTTCTCGACCTGGAGGCCGACCGCCTGCGTCGTGGCCGTGCCAAATGCCGCCGAGACGTAGGCGGGCACCCCGCACTGGAGCGCGGTCGTAGTCGTCGCCGTAAGGACGATGGAGCCGTTCGCCCCCGGGGCGTCACCGGCCCCCGCGTTGAGGTTGAGGTCTCCACCGGCGAGCCCGCTGGCGGCGGCGGCGGCGGCGGCGTTCAAGCTGACGTCGTCGCCCGCCCCCGCTGCCGGCTGCGCCACCCCGATGGAGCGCGTCGCCCCCGCCGCGAGCAGGATCGAGTTCTGCCACCCCGGCGCGACACCGACGCCACCCGACATGAAGACCGCCCCGGTCGCGATGTCGGCCATGTTCGACCAGGTGTTCGGCGCCGAGGCGTAGATGATGTCGCCGGTCGCCGCCGTGACCGGGAACGAGGCCGACGACGGCTCCCACTGCCCGCCGCCGGCGTTCCATGAGAGGACTTGCCCGTCGACGGGTACCGCGTTCGAGACGATGCGCCCCTGTAGGCCCCCCACCGTGACGGCTCCGATCGCCCCGGTGATGTCGCCGCCTGGCGCGAGCCATTGCGGCGCCACCCCGATGCCGCCCGAGGCGAGGACCGAGATCGGAAGAGC
>Ga0209518_1001507_pt1 | contig 24585 bp, 26 predicted proteins | sample RifGroB1_FD_183993 | JGI IMG/M metagenome (GOLD analysis project Ga0209518, IMG submission 183993) | Groundwater microbial communities from Rifle, Colorado, USA - Groundwater B1 (SPAdes) (version 2) | ecosystem: Environmental > Aquatic > Deep subsurface > Groundwater | place: Rifle, Colorado...
TTTAATCGGCGCCACCACCGAAAATCCATCTTTTGAAATCATCGGGCCCCTTCTCTCGAGAACCAGGGTCCTAATTTTGGAGCAGCTTTCGCAAAAGGAACTTGGATTAATCATCAAAAGAGCCGAAAAACACTTAATGGTTCAGCTTGCCCAAGACACCCTTAATTTTCTTCTGGAATCGGCAAACGGCGACGCCAGGGTCGCTTTAAGCGTCTTGGAAATCGCCGGCAATCTCTCTAAATCCAAAAAAATCTCGATGGAGACCGTTGAGCAGGCTCTTCAGAAACGCCAATTTACTTTCGATAAAAAAGGCGAGGAATACTATAACACAATTAGCTCATATATTAAGGCTATGAGGGCTAGTAATGTTGATGCAGCTCTCTATTATCTGGCTCGGATGGTGGTTGCCGGCCAAGACCCCCTCTATATTGCGAGAAGAATGGTTGTATTTGCTTCAGAGGATGTAGCCTCTCCTACCGCCTTAGTGGTGGCAAACGCAGTCTTTCAGGCCTGTCAACAAATTGGTTATCCGGAGTGCCAAGAGAATTTAGCTGCTGGAACAGTCTATTTAGCAACGGCAAAAAAGGATAGGTCGGCCTACGAAGCCTATATGAGAGCCTTAGAGGGTGTTAAAAAGTTCGGAAACCTCCCCATTCCACTTCAGATTCGCAATCCAGTCACTAAGTTGATGAAAGACATTGGATACGGAGAAGGTTACGAGAAATACACGAAAGAAGATTTACTGCCTGAAAAATTAAAGGGTAAGAAATACTATGAAAAATAACAAATTAAAAAAACTGCTAGATGAAACATCTAAAAATGCTACCCATTTTGTTTCAAGCCCTGATACGATTGAAAAGATGAAGGCTATGGGATTACCTATTGAAGAAAAATTCATAACTTACGAAGAATACTTTGAAAAACTTGTTGCTCATAAAAGGAAAAACGCTGTTTCATTGCTCAGACAGCTTCCTTTACTTGATGGCACAATCGCAAACGGTGTTATCTCTGCTATCTATGAAGAAATCAGAGCTAGTTTTGCATTAGAAATACTTACTTCCACTATTTTTAACTCAATAGTATTGCTTGAATATGCAATGAAAGTACGAGTGTATGATGAAAGGTTGAAAAAAGACCCCAACTCCGAATGGGAGAAAGTTGAGCAATTAAAAATGAAGGGGTTGATAAGCTGGTTAATTAAAATGGAAATTATCAATAATGAAGATAGGCAGGTGCTTGATGACTTTAATGATAATTTTAGAAACCCTTATTTGCACATTAACATTCATAAGATGATTAAAGGTATTTACGCAAATGATGTGAGAAAGGTAGACATAAGAACAGAAAAAATGGAAATTAAAAACAAAGTAGATGTCTCAAAACATCCTCAATTATGGTTTCTAGCCAAAAAGTTTTACGATAGGTCTTATGTCCTAAATGTACTTAAATTTTGCATTGACTGGACAAACAAACTTTTAAGAGAAACCGAAAAAAATGCCTGAAACAAGAACCATAAGGATTGACCCAAAAATGTTTATCGGGAAACCCTTTACTAAATGCCCAAAATGCAAGAAGGAGGATAGTTACGGATTACTGATGGTAAATACAAGAAGCTATACAAAACGGTGTAGGGAGTGTTGGTATTCTGAAAACTACGATTTACCTGCTCTCGACAAGAAGATAATCTACCTAGACCAATTCGTAATAAGCAACATGATGAAGGCAATCAACGAAAAACTAGGTAAAAAAGAAAAAGTTGACAAAGTCTATCTAAAATTATTTGAGGAGCTAGACAGAATGGTTAAATTGCAACTAATAATTTGTCCAGATTCAATGTACCACAGAGACGAGTCCTTACTTTCTTTTTACAAAGCACTTAAAAGAATGTACGAGCATCTTTCCTATGCCACAACTTTTTACGATTCAGGAACAATAAGAAGGTTTCAGTTAGATGAAGATTTTAAGAACTATCTTACGTCTAAAAGTAGTGATTGGAAAAGCCTACTGGACACAAGTGATGTTTTGCCTGGAGATTGGGCAGATTGGCAAGACAAACTCCTAATAACCGTTGATTCCTTGATAAAACAAAAGGAAATAGATTCCTTTAAGGCTATAAGACTTACCACATACGAAAATGTAAAAACAATTTTCAATGGGTGGCAGCAGGAAAAAACAAAATCTTGTTTAGACTTTTTCAAAGAAATAGCTTCTTCTTACGGAGCAGCAATAGTTAAGGGGTACGCAAACATGATGGCAAAGTATATACAGGTATCCATGGGGGCAAGGGAGCCCACTATAGATGATGTTTATTCAATAACAAACGAGGAATCCATATTGATTTCTTCTATGCTACGATACCTACCAAACGGAGCAGACGATTTTGAGAACATTAAAAAAATCATGACTTATCTAAAATCAGACAGGTTAGAAACAGTTCCGATAAATGAAATTTACAGTGCAATTTGGGCAGCTATAGCTTATCAATCGAGCAGGGGTGGGAGAACTACACCTCCAAATGTAGGAATGTTCAATGATGTAGAAATGGTGGGTACTTTGCTTCCCTACTGTGACGCAATTTTTGTTGATAAAGACATGTATTCTTTACTAAATTTTGGAGCAGTGAAGAAAGTATTATCTAAATATAAAGCTAAAGTATTTTCGCTAACTAACATAAACGACTTTTTTGGATATCTGGAAGAAATAAAAAAGAACACCTCAAAAAAACATTACGAAACAATCAAGCAAGTTTATGGCAATAATTGGGACAGACCATTTTACGAGATGTATGACAAAAATGAATAAATTATCATCAATACAAAAAGTTGTATTCAGAAATCTTGGTGAGTTTTTTGCTAATCCAGATATAGCTGCTCTGTGTCAAACCAATCCTATTTCAGCTACCATAGCTACTTATTTCGGTGGTAATTACCAACAAGAACAATTTGAAACTCTTACAACTTTTGTACACCTTCTTCACTCTCGTCTAAAAAATGTTGAGGAAAAATCTGTTAGTAAAGAGTTTCTAGAATCAAATGATGGAAAAAGGATATTGGGTAAAATCTTAAAAAGTATAGTTAGAGATAATCGCATTGAGAAACTAACAGCCATGTCCAATCTTACAGTGAATTTATTTCAAAAATCTGAATTAAATGTTGACGAAAAAGAAGTCTATGTTGATATTTTAGATAGCTTAAATGTACTTCAACTTTCAATTTTGCAACGAGCAGTTATCGAAATTAAAAGCAGAACTGTGAATCAGCACAGAGGCTTTGGTTGGGAAAAACTTCAAAAAGAATATGAATCAAAAGGTGTGACTGGAGCTTTATTGCTTCAATCCATAAGAACACTTGAGAGCAATGGACTAGTTAATCAGAACGATGCGACACTACACGAACAAGACCAAACGCATTTCGTTACAATTTTTGGAGAGCAGTTCTACGCCTTCATTTCGTCAGACAAAATATAGTTACTTCTTGGTATATTCATCTGAACCCTTGAAGATATTTAGCGTAGTTCCCTGTCTGTTGTCAGGCAAACCTGAATTTGGGACTGGGGTCGCAACACCAGCTGGGTTATTACTAGGTTGAGGTGTTGGACTAGTACTAGGCTGTTGGGTCTGAGGACTAGATTGTTGTGAATTATCTTTTGCCATATTAAACCAATCTCCCCTGATTATACCACCAATAATAAGCATTACTGACAAAACAAAAACGACCAGTGCAAAATTAAAATCCCTTCCTTTGTCCTTTAATCTCTTTATGTTTAGGTTTACGGATTTTTTACAATCATCCAGAAAATTTATTCTAATTTGATTTAATTTGAGTTTTCTATTTTCAGCCAAGAATGAGTCGGTATCCGCTGGCATTGAAAAATCTCTACATAACAAAGACCTAACCAAGAAAATTGCAGAAAGTAATAGTAATAAACCCCCAAAAGTTAGAAATAAATTCCAATTAGGCCTTATTCCAGAAATTGTAGAAATTGCTATCAGGATTGTAGGAATAGCTAGTATTGCAGCTAATAAAGAGGCTGTCTTTGTTTCGATACTTTCTACCGAACTATTTTGAACTTCCAGTTGTTTATAAGAACTCTCTTTTAATAAATCAAACAATTCGCTTTTTACCTTCATCAAGGCAATTTTATCACCATTCCGCGAAAATTTGACAACAGTTTGGTCTCTGCTACGCTCAAATTACATACAAAAACAAGGTTGATATGGCAATGAAAATAAGGATATTAGGAAAAGAAAAAGTAAAAAAATCCCCCAGTCCCCTGTCCCAAAAAGAAATTATAGCCAGAATTAACAAGTCCACTCGCCTTTCGTACAAGTATCTCAATTTGTTGATAAACAGGAAATGACAAAGATTGAACCGGAAGAAGAAAAGACGGAAAAACAACGCGGTTTTGAATTAAGAACAAAAAGCGGGCTTCCCCTAGACGCTGTCGTATCAGCCCTCCAAAAAGCCATAAGAAGGGGTATTGAAGAAAGGGCTCTTTATTTTATGCACGAGATGATAGAAAGCGGTTTTGTTAAATACTTCTGGAGAAGAATTACTATTATTGCCATTGAAGATATTGGATTGGCCGACCCTCAGGCGATTGTTTTAATCAATGCTCTTTGTCAGTCAAATGAACGAGTTAACCGCAAGTTTTATCAGGATACCTACTGCCCGGGAATGGCAGTTTTATATCTTTGCAGGGCTCCAAAATCCCGAGAGGTTGACTACGCACTTGATTATGTGGAAACCAAAAGAAAAACTGGTCAATTAAAACTTGAGCCGAATAGCATTGACTTGGATTGCCATACGGAAGCTGGAAGAGAAACTTTGAAAAAGAAGGCTAAAGAGGAAGAAAAGGGCTACGAAAACTTGGTAAATGAAAAGTTTTACTACGAAGGCATCCTTACAAATAATCCCGCATCAATTCAGAATGATTTTTGGAAAAAAAGAGTCTGGAAAATGAGAAAACTTAATAAAAGCAAGTTAGACCTGAAGGTTACTTAAATGTTGAAAAGAATTCGGCAAGGCTTACTCCCAAGCCTTTGGCAAGCTTCTCAACATTTTTTAGTGAGATGTTTTTCCTCCCTCTCTCCACAGCACCCACGTATGTCAAATGCAAATGTGCCTTATCCGCCAATTCCTCTTGGGTCAAGTCCTTTTCCTTTCGCAGTCCCTTTATCCTTTCCCCGTAGCGTTGTAAAACCTTGCTTGCTGGCATATTTTTATCGCTTGCAACGATATTCACAGATTATTAGAATGAATCCGAAGAATATACAGCCGAAGAATCCTATTTGTGCTAAAATATGCGGTAGATTCAATACTTTATTAAAAAATGCGTTTCTTTGAAAATCTCAAAACAGACAGAAAGTTCTTACTTATCGTAATTGGTTTTGTCCTTGCAACCTTTCTTGTCCCATATCTGACAATTCCGGGGCTAATAGTTTGGTGGTTCTATAAAAAGTCTAGGTTTTCCAAAAAGGCTAAGGTTATTGCATCATTCGTCGTGGGAGGGGCACTTCTTACTCTTGTTGGATTAGGACTAATCGCCTATGCAAAAGACCAAGAACCCCACCTTACTATTAACGAACCGCACGGAAACATCAGCGTCAAAGCTCAACAGACTGTTATAAAGGGAACTTATGAACCGAAAGACAGGAAAGTTTGGGTCAATGGCAAAGAAGTAAATGTATCTAATGGCACCTTTGAGATGGTTTATGACCTAAAAGAAGGTGAGAATAAAATTGAAATTACGGCTGGCAACTGGAAACGAGCCCGAGTCAATCTAATTATTACCCGTGAATTGACTGATGAGGAAATTGCAACACGAACAACACCCAACTCCACAGCCCTAAAACAGCCATCATCCACCCCACAACCCACCAAACTATCCCAAACCCCTGAACAGAAGATTGAGGAAAGAATCAGAACTTCCCTAAAGCAATCTACAAATACTAATAAAAACAAGATTATAGAAATTCGCATCAATAAAGCTTTTGACAACGATAAGGAATATGGTGTCTTTATTTCCATCAACGCTGACGATAACCTATCCGAGGATTTTATTAAAAAAGGTATTTGGGGAGATATGACGAATATCTATATTGCTTTGTATAAAGAACCAATCGGAATACGGGAAGCCACTATTGTTGCCCATTTCCCCATGACCGACAAATACGGAAATTCAAGCGACCAAATGGTAATGAAAACATCACTTCAGGTAGATGAAGCCAAGAAAGTGAACTGGAACTCCGATAAAGCGACGCTGTCCCTTCAAGTTCTTCCAGAAGTATGGACAACACAAACAAATCTGCTTAAGTGACCACGGGTATATAGCCGCCTATTGGTGATAAAATCTTGAAAGATGAAGATGAAAAGCAGTCCTCGGAAAAGTATTGGTCAAAAAATTCTTGATATTCTCCAAAGTAACAAGCTTTTTCTTCAAGAGTGCAAAAAATCCAGAAAACGATTCTTAAAGACTACATCCTCAAAAATTCTTGCTAACGGAACCAAACATATCTACAAGTGGAACGACAAAGTTCTTAATGAAGAAACAAGAAAAATTATGGATAGATTTGCTATTTTGCCGTCCTCTTGGGAAGGAAGCATCATTGACTACATAAAAACCGGTAAATTAGTTCCTCCGGCTTCTACCACCGAGCCGCAGGTCGTAAGTGAAATAGCGGAGCCCGGAAGGTATGAGAGACTTTCTATTCAGATTTTCAAATATACGACAAAGAAGGAGTATATCGCCAAGTGGCCAGCAATCAAAAAGTTGCAGGTTTATTTAAGCGACCAGAAACCCAAACCCATCTCTGGACGAGATTTGGACATATTAAGGTTATATCAAATAGGTAAGACCGATAGAGAAATAGCAGATGAACTTTATGAAAAAGGGGAAGAAATGGATGAGTCAAATATACGACAGATAATAAGCAGGCTTGCTCCTCTGCTTAGCATCAAGAGGAAAAACGCGACTAGAAAAAGATAGTAATTGGCGTCGCAATAACTCCAAAACAATTTGTCACAATGGCTTCAATATGAAAATGAAGCCTATAAAAACAGAACAGGAATACTCCACAAAAGACCTCGGTGAAGCTTCAGCTATTTTAGCCAAGAGAATAAAACTTCTTCGTATTGAACGGAAATCTGGTATATGTTGGTTTTATTTTGACAAAAAGTTCGCGATATCTGTCGCGGATAAATACTGGGCAGGAGAACTTCTAATAGACGCAAAAAGATACAACGAGGCGGAAAGAAATCTGAAAACAAGAATTTTTTCCCAATCCCAAAGTGAAAATCGTAGAGGGCGTACTGTTAGCGTGGCTGGGCGATTCTAAATAAAACCAGACAAAGTAACAGCGACCGACCGAAGCGACCGATACACCGAATAATTTTTGACACAAGGCCTTTGAGTTCAGACGAGACTCTGAACGGCACAAGAACAAATTCGGGTTGAGGGAGCGAGGGAGGGAAGGTATAGAAGGGGGCGGAAAAACAATATGAAAAAGCGACAAAGTTACCAAAGAGAAACAAAACAGGTGCGGATTGATGCCGGATTGCACCAACTACTCAAAATCAAAGCCGCAAAGGCAGGAAGAACGATTAAGAGCATCCTAGAAGAGCTTTTATCAGAGTTTCTAGAGGTTAAAGAGGCGGACTAAATATGGCAAACAAAAAGAAACAAAAACGGGTACAGGTGGTTAGCAATTACCAAAGCCTATCGTGTGAATCAAAGACAAATTTAGAAAGAGCTGTTGGGAAAATACTGGCATCAATTCTCGCCAATCAAAATATCCTGAAAGTAAGCCGAAAATTTGACACCAGTCAGGTCAAAGTTACGCTTAAATTATAAACAAAAACCAGAGCCGCACCGTTCAAAATGAGACTCTGGTTTAGACACAAGGTCTATGTATTATTCTAACACTGTCGTTCAACCAAATATCAATACAAATCTTTCCGAGATGGAAAGAATTGAAAGAAAAAGATTAACAGGCTCCTACGAACTCCCCGACCCCAACACTCCATATACGATTAGAGCAGGGATATACATCCGAGTATCAACCGGTCCCCAAGCCAATGACGATAAAGCTTCAATCCCTGAACAAAGAAGAGCTGCTATGGAAGTTATTGAGCATAATAAGTGGGCACTGATAAGGGAATATCAGGATATAGAAGCAACTTCTTACGAAGAAAGTCCTTTGAGCAGGGAGGGTTTATCAAACGCAATCAGAGACGCAGAAAATGCTCTCTATGATGTCTTATTAGTATGGATAGACAGCAGACTGGGAAGAAATTCTGAAGAAGTAGGCATGATTAGGAAATCGCTGAGAGAACTTGGTGTTCAAATCTATTCGGTCAAAAAGCCCTTACAAATTATTGACCCGCGATTTTATAACCCCAAGATAGACAGATTTCGCCGCGTCCAAGAAGGAATTTACGACTTAATGTCAGACAACGAGAGTGCCGAGTTTTCAGCAAAAATGCAATTTGGAAAGATGAAAAAAGCTCTTGACGGCAATATCCCCAGTAGAGTGCCTTTTGGTTATAAAAAGAAGAAAAAGATAGCTATTGTTAACGGTAAAGAAAAGGTGATAAGTGAAGTTGTTCCAGATAACCAACAGCTTGCAATCGTAAAGGAAATCTTTGACTTATATCTGAATCAAGGTTACGGAATAAGAAAAATTTGCGGGATTCTAAACGCCAAAAATGCTCTTGCCCCAAGAAATGGTAAATGGAACTACTCAACTGTCAGATACACGCTTAAAAATCCAACTTACGCCGGAAAAGTAAGATGGGGTTGGAAACTTTCAGACTTCAGGAGAAGCAAACAAAGACTTTCAAAGGGCTATAGCGGAGTTATAGTTAACGGCCACCATTTGGCGATAATAACCGAAGAAGACTTTGTCAAAGTTCAGAAAAAGACGGAGATAAAAGCACAACTGGGTGGTAGAGCTGTGGCCTCTCAAGGACTTTTGGTAGGACTTCTTAAATGCAAATTGTGTGGAGGTGGTGCTTATATAACTTCTTCTCCAAGCATGTATGCCTACAAAATGGAAAAAATGGGAAAACCCAAAGATAGATTCTCAAAAATTCACTACTATGTCTGCAGTACGGTCTCAAAATACGGAAGTACTGCCTGTAAAAGATACATCTGCGGTCAGAAAAGAGTTGAGGAGTTGATAGTTAACGAAATAAGAAACTTAGCCAATTCTAAAGAGGCTCAAAAAACTTTTGAAAAAACTCTGAAAACAACAAACAATGATGGGGCAAAACTAAAAGAATCTGCCCTCAACCAAGAACTTAAAAAAAATCCACAAAAAAGAGAAAGATATACCAGAATATATGGCGAAAAAATTATCACATATGATGAGTATTGCAAACTGATTAGCGAACTCAATGAATCAGAAGTAAAACTTAGGGACAATCTGTTGCAATTCCAAAGAGAAAATAAGACAAATGAAATAATGACAGAAAAACTTACAAAAGCAGTAAGTTTATTCAGAAATTTTGATAAAATCTGGGAGGGAGCGGGTTTTGAGGTTAAAAAGGACTTATTAAGAAGCGTAATCAAAAAAATTGTCTATTCAAAAAATAAGGTTTTCATTGAATATCAAATATAGCAATGACTATCAAAGCTAATAATCTTGGATTACAATACTCTTAGATGACTATGAATGATGAACAAACTATAGCAAAAGCCAAAGGCAGACCAATGCTCGCTTGGGTGGGCAAAAAGCCCCTTGAGAAAGTGGAATACTTCCCTGCTCAAGAAAAAGAAGTTTATGGAGACAAAAATTCAAAAGAATTTAACAAGCTATTCTGGGGAGACAATCTTCAAGTTCTGTCCCACCTTCTGAAGGATTACAGAGGAGAAATTGACCTAATCTACATTGACCCCCCATTTGATAGCAAAGCTGAATATGTCAGACGGGTAAAAATCAGAGGACAACAAATAGAAGGTGAGCAACAAAGCATCCTCGAAGAAAAACAATATGCAGATATTTGGGAAAACGATGAATATCTACAATTCATGTACGAAAGACTACTTGTTATGCGAGAACTTCTCTCAGAAACAGGTAGCCTTTTTGTCCATTGCGATTGGCACAAATCCCACTATTTACGCTTGATTTTAGAAGAAATATTCAGTGAAGAAAACTTCGTAAACGAAATAATATGGCAACGAAAGTCTGCAACTTCTTTTGCTAGAAAACAATTAGGAATAGTTAATGACACGATTTTTTGGTATTCAAAATCATCAAAGTATATTTTCAATCCCACATATGTCAAAGAAAATAAAGCTACCCAAAAGTATATAAAGGAGAGGTTTATTTTTGATGATGGAGATGGCAGAAAGTATATGAAATCACCTCTAGTTAATCCACTAGATAGACCCAACCTCAAATATATATTCAAAGGTATCAACCCGCCCCCTTCAGGTTGGTTATATTCAAAAGAGAGGATGGAAGAATTTTTCCAAAAAGGCGAGCTCCTATTGCCAGATGACCCCACTAAGCGTATCTATCGAAAAATTTATCTTGATGAATATGTAGGACAACTTGTTCAGAACATTTGGTCTGATATTCCAATCGTGAATCCTATGGCCATCGAAAGAGGAGATTATCCGACTCAAAAACCCGAAGCTTTGTTGGAAAGAATAATCGATATGTCCTCATCCAAAAATAGTATTGTCTTAGATTGTTTCTGTGGAAGCGGAACAACAATGGCAGCCGCACAAAATTTAGGCAGAAAATGGATTGGATGCGATATAAACATTGGGGCAATTCAGACAACCACAAAGCGTTTAGCAGGCATAATTGATAACCAATTAAAGAAAGATGGACAAAAACTAATCAAAGATGACCACAAGGGTTTGCTCGCATTTAAGGTTCTCAATGTTAATGATTACGACATTTTCAAAAACGAGATAGAGGCAAAAGAAATCGTTATGGAAATGTATGGAGTGGAGCCAATGAAGCGAAGCTGGTTTGATGGTGAATTGGATAATGACTTCGTTAAAGTAATGCCGCTTAACCGCATTCTCAATAAACTTGATATTAAAGAAGCAATAAGGGCAGTATCAGACAACCTAGACCGATTCACTCCCAAAAAGACATCTAAGGCCAAAGAAAGCATTTACCAAGAGGGTCTAATTATAATCTGTTCCAGTGCTGAATTAGACGCAACTGACTACTTAAAAAAAGAAAACAACACAGGCGTGAGTATAGTTATCAAAAACATATTAAATGATAAAAAGAATTTAATTTTCAAACAGAAACCTGAAGCAAAAATATCTGTCAAGACAGCCGGTAAAAAATTGTCAGTTGAAATTAAGGAATTCTATTCGCCAATTCTTATGCGAAAGCTGGAATTGGAAAATGAAAAGATTATGGACAAAAAAGCCAAAGTAAAAGTTGAAGATTTCAAGCAAATTATAGACAGCGTGGCTATTGATGTAGATTACGAAGAAAAACTATTTAATGCTGAAATAATAGATTTACCCGATAAGAAAGGGGTAATAAAAGCAGTATATAACCATCAATACGAAAAAGGCGGCCAATATACAGTAGCCGTAAAAATAGTGGATGTTTTGGGCGAGGAATACTTTGAAACATTTAAGGTTAATGCTAAATGATGGAAAATCCACTTCTCTTAAAGATTCAGGAAAAAGTTAGCCAGTGGCGTGATAGTGACTACCAAGGAGCCCAAAAAGAAACGCTAAATATCTTTAGGCATATAAAAAAGGTCGGATTTCTTCATTCTCCCCAACTAGAAGCCTTGGAAACCTACATTTTCCTTAAAGAAATTATTGGCAATAAACACACCGCCGAAGTAGTTAAAGATATTTTTGATGACGAAAAAGAGCTAATTTTGTCTCTAGGTGTATCAGAAAAAGAAGCTTTAGATTTAGCCTTTGATTCTGACAAGACAACAAAAATTAGCGAATTACTGCACAAAAAATACAACGGTCTTGACTATGCCAATCAGGTCTATGCCTTAACAATGGGCTCGGGGAAAACAATTTTGATGGGGACAATGATGCTCTATGATTTCGTTCTATCTTTTTATCACCCTGACGATAATCGCTTCGGAAAAAATGCCTTAGTCTTTGCTCCTGACACAACAATTATTGACAGCCTTAAAGAGATAAAGACTTTTGATTACACAAAGGTGTTGCCAAAAGAGTATCAGAACATTGTCTTGAACATTAAATATCACTATCTGGAAAGCCCGGAAACGCCCGTAAACCCCATTGGCAACTACAATGTAGTCATTTCTAACTCTCAAAAGATAATACTCAAAACAAGACACAAGGAAGATAATCGGGCTCGTCTATTCAGGGATGAAGGTTTTCTCAAAAGCAAAGCGATTGAAAATAGACGCTTGCAGGCAATTAGAGAAATGAATAATCTGCTTGTCTTTGTAGATGAGGCTCACCACTCATTTGGCACAACCTTAGAAGGAACTTTGAAAAAAACCAAAGAAACTATCAACTATATTCACAAAGAGGGCAAGACCCCGCTTGTCGGCGTACTCAATCTGACAGGTACGCCCTATGTAAGCAATAAAATGATTAGCGATGTTGTCTATCATTTTGGTCTTAAACAAGGAATTGAAAAAGGTATTCTTAAACAGGTCAGATTTTATGAGTACGGCAATGTTAAAACAGAAGGATTTATTGAGGATGTTATCACTAAGTTCTGGGAAACATACAAAGAAAAACGGCTAGAGGATAGGCTCCCCAAAATAGCTTTTTATTCGGCAAATATAGAAGATTTACAAAGTGAATTAAGGCCGAAATTAGAGGCAATTCTTCTGAAATTGGGTATATCGCAAGACAAGATACTTGAGTACCACACTGAAGCTGAAGAAAACAAAGACGAGTTTTTAATTGTTGACACTCCCCAGAGCAAAAAACAGTTTATTCTTTTGGTTGGTAAGGGCACCGAAGGCTGGAATTGTCGTTCCCTAGTGTCCTGTGCCTTATTCAGAAAGCCCAAGAGTTCAATCTTCGTACTTCAGTCCTCAACCCGATGTCTAAGAAGTATTGGCGATAATTCAACTCTGGCTTCTATATTTTTGTCTGAGGAAAATTACAAGATTTTAGATAAGGAATTAAGAAATAACTTTGCAATTTCCATTGAAGATTTGAAAAATCAGGAACAAAAGACAGTTGAGCACACCCTGACAGTTGAAAAAAAGAAAAAGATTAAGGTCAAAAAAACCCTCAAAGAAATCATCTCTATCTCTAATAAAGAACCCAGCAAGATTAAAGTTGACTTAGAAGTTTTTAATAACGAAAACTATTTACCTTATATCTCCGAAGGCGGAATCCTCCTTAATGAAGAACAAGTTGCTGAATTTCAAAAGTCGGCTGTCAAAAAACAGCTAGATTACAAAGGCAATTTAACTTTTTATGAAATTGTCGCTTTGATTAACCGCTATACACTGCTTCCCTGCTTGGAAGCTGAAGAATTGCTCCTCGCTAATTTCGGCGACAGACAAAAAGCAGTATCTACTATCAACGATAGTTTGGGACTCCTGCCATACATTATTCAAACAATACTCAAAAATGCTTTCCGCTATGAAGAAAAAACAACGCTTATTGAGGAAGAATTGGAACTTACAAAGAAATATCCTTTCAAGATAGAAGTCTTGGAAAGCAAAAATAGTTTAGTGGTCTATAAAGACAATGTAAGAAAAGGCAGACTGGGATTTCATATCAATCCCTACAATTTTGACAGCACTGACGAAAAGAGCCTTTTTACGGCTCTTAGAGAAGTCCTAGAGGCCGATGAAGCAATTGCTGACATCTATTTCACCGGTGGAGTAACTGAATCGGTCCACAACGACTTCTTTTTTGAATACTACAACCCGAGGGAAAAAAAGATTTCTAAATACTTTCCCGATTTCTTAGTAGAAACTTCAAAAGGAAGATTCCTAGTAGTAGAGGTGAAAGGCTCAACTGAAAAAATGAATTATGAAAGAAATAAAAATGAGTATGCTGGGAAAAGAGAAGATATTTTTAATGAAATCTTTGCAAAAGAATTAGGATTCAGAGAGTTTCAAGAAGTGAACGATAATTTTGAATACCACATCATCTTTGACGCAGGACTTCAGCATCAACAAAAAGAACTCTACGAAAAAATTTCCAAACTTAACTAGAGTAAAATAAGAATTGAGGCCGAAAAGTTACTAAAATGGATGGATGATTGAAAAAATTTGGTAACATTGAGGTTGAAACTATGGAAGAACCAATTAACAGAATAAGAGCAAAGAATTTTAGAGCAGCCTCAGACCTCAAAAGGCGAGGTTATAAGACTGCTGTTCACGCGTTACCATCTAAGGTGAGGGCCAGATTAGACCAGATGCTTTCATGGAGAGTATCCGCCGAGACTGCACTAAAGGCTTTATGCTCTGAATATCCAAAGGTCAGACTGCCGAGTGAAAAGACTGTCCGCAATTACAGAGACAAGTATTTCAAACCTACACTAACGAAGGCTTTGACGAAGATTACAAATAAGGAAATCCAGATGGACTTCAAAAAGCAAAGGATTGAGGGTGCTCTGGCAGATAGCTATCTCATTATGGCAACAGTTTTGTTACCGGCTCTTGAATCAGGTGCTCTGGCCGCTCTAGACCAAGCAAGACAGATTAACTTACCGATTAAAGCAGCTTTAGACTGGGTGATTGCTTATAAGGATGTTATGAAAGAACTCCGAGAATTTGCACGAGGCAACGACATGCGGCTATTTGTTGAGGAGGAGACAGCAGTAGGGGTGCAATCAGACGAAAGAAATGAGGACACACACGAGCTCTTTGAAAGAATCCTCAAAAAGAGAGGGTTCCAACTTGCCCTTCTCGCAAGGCGTAGAAAAGTTGAAATCCAACAAGGGAATACCCAAGTATCTAATTAAAACAAAAGAAGTGTTTTTCTCTGTTATGAGCAATTCGTAGTGAGTAGGCTCAAATCAAACCTAAAATTAAAACTATAATTAACATAACAACGTTATTTCGGCTTTCATTAAATCAATGAGAGCAAGCGACGTCGACGCGGCTCTTTATTATCTGGCACGGATGGTTGAAGCCGGGCAGGATCCTCTTTACATTGCCCGCAGGATGGTTGTGTTCGCTTCAGAAGACGTTGCTTCTCCAACAGCTCTTGTTGTTGCCAATGCAGTTTTTCAAGCCTGCAACACAATCGGTTACCCTGAGTGCCAGGAAAATTTGGCGGCAGGTGTAGCCTACTTATCAACCGCCAAAAAAGACCGCTCCGCTTATAACGCCTATATGGAAGCTTTAGCCGATGTCCGTCAATTTGGCAATCTTCCGATTCCTTTAAAGATCCGAAACCCCGTCACAAAACTAATGAAAGAGGTTGGATATGGAGAGGGTTATAAGCAAAGCTTGGCCAGTCAGGGCCCTGGTGAAAAATATGACCAAACCTCTTACCTTCCCGAAAAGTTGAATGGAAAGAAGTACTACGATAAAAAAATAAGTAAGGACTGATATAATTAACCATGTTGCCCGTTTATATCGCGCAGACACTTCTCTTTACCTGGCTTGCCGTTGTCGCCCTACAATCTCTTAAAATTCTCAAGTTTGGTAATAAAACAATTACAAAGTCTTGGGTAATATATACATCCCTATTCGCCATCGGAATATCCTCATTAAATTATTTTAAATTTATAGATAAAAACTTGGCAAGTTATGTATTCTTTGCACTCTTTGCCTACTTTGCAATCTATAATCTTGCCTATATTTTTAACATCCACAGATTCTCTCCGCTTATTAACCGGTCTGAGCATTTCTTTGGTAGTATTTTGATTGCATTTGTGGTTTATTCCTTTCTTTCAACAAGAAGTTTTTACACAGATATTCCTTCCCAAAATGTTAGACTTGTTTTTCTTTTTTGTTTAACATCAACATTGGGAGTTTTCAACGAGATTGTTGAATTATTCTTCGTTCTAGCGTTCAAGACAAAAAACATTGGTCCGGGTTTACTTGATACCAGTTTTGATCTTTTAATGAATTTCTTGGGAGCCGGCGCTTTTGTTGTCTTAAAAATACTTACAACTAATTCCCCTGTAAATTGATTCCCCGTTTTTGAAGCTCACTATAGTAATAATTGGCTTTTTCAATATCTTTATTTTGATAATACATTACAAACAAGTTTTTCATCACATCGGTATAATCTGGATTAACCTTTAAGGTGGCCAACCACATACCCTCCGCTTCTTGTGTGCGCTCTTCCTGATATAACAAAAGTCCGTAATTAAAAAGTGCGTTGTCATAGTTGGGATTATTCCCAAGTTCTTTTTTATATTCATCTTCGGCTTTTTTGACTTCCCCCCTCGCTGCATAAATCAACCCCAGATTGTTATGAATCATTGGTTCTTGAGAGTTTAACTCAAGAGTTTTTTCATACTCTGTCTCGGCGTTATCCAAATTCCCATCCAGATAATACATCGCCCCTAAATTTTTATGAGCAAGGGGGTGATGAGGAGAACTTAAAACCGCGCTTTGCCAAAAAGCCAGTCTATCCCTAAAAACCCAAGTATGATTAAAATTAATTACAATGAAAAAAGAAGTTAATATTCCAAAAGCCAAAACTCCTGCTTTATTTGAAAAACTAAACTTTTTTACAAACTCCACCTCACTCAAAATCATAAAAAGACCGATTATTGGCAGATAGATTCTGTGTTCGAGAAAATCAGGAACATACTCCGTACCGGGCCTGATGAAAGAAGGCAGCAAGAATACAATAAACCAGACGATGCCAAATAAGATCAATTTATGATTTCTATTTTTTGAGAAAACAATGGAATCGATGATCACAAATATTGCTATAAATCCCCAAATCAATGTCGAATCCTGAATAATGGGTAAAACTGATAGGTTTACGGGGAAAAACACCTTTCCCAGGCCAAACACGACCGCAGGGAGACCGAGGTAGATACTTTTAACAATCTCGGTTAAGGTGTATTTTATCGGGTTTTGTAGAGCAATTACTCTCAATAAATACCAAACTCCGACAGTCCCCGCCCAAGCAAAAGCAATATATAACTTAACGGACAACATTTGTCTTTTCTGAAAAAGAAAAAGGTATAAAAGAATCACCCCGGGAATCAGTAAACCCGATTCTTTGGTAAATATGGCCGCAGCAAAAAAGACAAGGTGCCAAACTGCATTTTTTACTTTGCCAAACTCTACAAAGTTGATAAAGAAAATGAATGACAAAAGAGTAAACAAAGTCAAAAGCGAGTCATTCCTCCCGGGAATCCAGGCAACGGCTTGGGTAAGAACGGGGTGAACCGCAAAGATAATTGAAAATAGGAATGACATTTCTTTCCTGATCTTGATTTTTTGCAGAAAAACAAAAACGAGGCAGGAAGTAATAATATGAATAACCACATTAGTCAGATGATAAACAAATGGGCTACTGCCACCAATCTGAGCATCAAACATAAAAGATAAGGTAAGAAGTGGGCGGTAATATGCTGCCGAAGAATGTAGCATGTGGAACACTTCTGTGACGAAAGCAGCGGGAATGTTTGCCAGATTTTTTAAAAAGAAAAGATTATCCAGTATTAACGTCTGATCGTCAAAATAAGTAAATCCAAAAAATATTGTCCAGAGATAAGTTAGGGCACCAAGTCCGGCAATCCAAAGGTAAGGTTGATACTTGTTATTCGACATTTCCCATTATTTTCTCTTTACCCATCCACTTTTGAAGAACTTTAGGGATGAGAACCGAGCCTTCCTTAGTTTGGAAATTTTCCAAAATTGCCAAAGGAAAACGGGACATTACTATTGCAGTACCATTAAGCATGTGTATATATTCCGTTTCGCCGTTATTTCTCCTAAACTTAATGTTCAAATTTCTAGCTTGATAGTCGGTACAATTGGATGTTGATGTCACTTCACCATAATCATCTCTCCCCGGCATCCAAACCTCAACATCAAACTTCCTAGCCGCCATTGCCCCAAGATCTCCGGTACACATTTCCATCACTCTGTAAGAAAGTCCAAGTTCCTGACAAATTTCCTCCTCCATTTTGAGAATTAGTTCATGGAATTTATCCGAATCCTCAGGTTTGCAATAAATAAACATTTCAGCTTTTGTAAATTCATGGACTCGATACAAACCTTTTGAATATTTGCCGTAAGCACCGGCTTCCTTTCTGAAGCAATGAGAATAGCCGATATACTTAAGCGGAAGTTTTTCTTCCGGAATAACCTCATCCGCATGGCTTCCGGCCAAGGTTACTTCAGCGGTAGCAATAAGGCCAAGGTCCTCTCCGTCAACCGTGTAAGTCTGAGCTTCGTCACCTTTGGGAGCGTATCCGGTTCCTAAGTAGTAACGACTCTTGGCCAGGTCAGGCGTGATCACCGGTAGAAACCCAACTTTGGAAAGTTTTTCGAAAGCATATGCGGTCAAGGCCAGTTCCAGAAGCGCTCCGTCGCCATAAAGAAAATAAAATTGAGATCCGGTAACTTTTGCACCTGTCTCAAAATCAAGTATTCCCAAATTTTTCCCTAGTTCCAAGTGATCTTTCGGTTTAAAAGTAAATTTTGTTGGAGTTCCCCACTTTCGCATCTCTTTATTATCTTTTTCGCCTTTCCCTATTGGAGCGTTTTTGGAAGGAAGATTTGGAATCTTAAACAAAAGCTCTTTATATTCCTCTTCGATCTTTTCGCATTCCGGCTCTTTATCTTTAAGCTCCTCTTTAACTTTTTTACCCTCCAGAACCTTGGCGTCGGAGGGCTTACCCTCACTCGCAATCTTATTGCGCTTAGCTCTTAAGCCTTCAACTTCCAAAATTAATTTCCTACGCTTTTCATCAAGTGCCAAAACTCTATCAACAATTGAAGGATCAAACTGCTTATCGGCCACTCCTTTTTTAACCAAATCCACGTTTTCTCTTATGAAGTTTATATCGAGCATATATTTAAGATAAGAGGAAACAAAGATAAAAATGATGAGTCTTTATTGCCTCAATTTCTTCAACGTAACAACTAGCATTTTAATCGTTTCTAAATTCAATGACAATGCTTTATCGATTTCGTCAGCAAACTTAGGATAAATATCTTTCAACAACTCTAGCCAATATTCAGTTTCTCTTGCTGAACCTAATGCAATTTGGAGAAATCTAGAATACTCTTTACCTTTATATTTTCCAAACCCTTCAGCGATATTTGCTCCAACTGAAAACGCAGATCTAATTATTTGATCAATAATAACCCAAGCAGATCTTTCATTTGGAAGTTTCCTGGTTAAAATCACTACCAATAAACTCACTTCCTTTGACCTTTTCCAGAAAATCAAATCCTTATATGAAGTTACTTTTTGATTCATCTCTTTTATCCTACAATCCTAACTCCTTACTTATTTCCTGCATTGCTTTTAAAACAATCTCAATAAATTCGGGGAGTTTTATGCCCAACTCTTTCTCACAATTTTCGATGTCTTCCCTTTTCACCCCCGCCGTAAAGCTTTTAGCGTTCCACTTGTCCAAAATGTTTTCAACTGTCACGTCCGCGATTTTCTTACTCGGGCGTACCAAGGTTACTGCAACAATTAAACCTGTTAGCTCGTCACAGCAAAAAAGCGACCACTGCATTTTTGTTTTGGGAAGTTTGCCTTCATGAAACCACCCATGCGATTCAATTCCCGTAAGTAATTCCTCATCTGTTTCCCCTAAATCCCTTACCCACTTCGCCATTAATCTCGCGTGACTACTCGGATCCTCTTTTGTAAATTCATAGTCTCCGTCGTGGAGTAGGCCTACCATTCCCCATCTCCCCTCATCCTTCCCGAAATGTTTGGCAAGTGCTCCCATCACAGCTTCCACGGAATAACAATGCTTCCGTAAATTCACGGATTGCATTTTAGAATGAAGTAATTCTAATGCCTTACTTCTTTGCACTCTTTCCTTTCTTAATGACTTTTGTCACAACTTTCATTATGACTTTCGTTACAGCCTTCACTGCACCTGAAAAGTACGCCAGCGCTGAATACACAAAAACAACTCCGGCAACAATAATAATCCACTTAATAACCACATAAGGGTTAATTGTCGGGAAAACAAAGCCAAGTCCGAATATTAAAAGCATTCCAAAAACTGAAAATGAAATAGACATCAAAATTTTATCGTTCATTCATTAATCACCTTCTTTCGTAACATTTGTTATTCTATCAATAACCTTCTCTTTTCCAAAATTTACCAAAAGGGTTCCCGCCCTTGGGCCGTGAGCTTTACCAATAAATGCAATGTAAATTGCGGAGAAGGCGTCTTTTGTTTGAATCTTTTTTTCTTTTGCCAGGTTATAAAGTGCCAGTTGCAAGGAATCTGCATCAACTTCATTATTAAATAATTTTATAACTTCAGAAAGATACTTTTTTTGTTCCAAATTCAAATCCCTTGCCATTCCGGGAATTTCTTCGGTCATCTCAAATTTATATTCCTCCGTAGCATAATTCTCCAACCAAACTTTCGCATATTTTATTCTTTCCTCTAAAACCGTAAGTTCGCTATCGTCAATCTTCCCTCCCTTTTCTGCAGTCATTTTATCCAAAACTTCCTTATCACTTAGACCCTGTGATAAATAATTTGCAATATCCCTAAATCTTGGAGCAAAAAAACCTTTTTCTTTAGCAGGAACTTCTTTAATTTGAGATAAAACATAAGTTCTTGCTAACTTTTCGTCACCGCTTTTATCGAATGCCTCCCAAGCTTCATCGTATTTGTCAAAAAGGTCAGGAATTGCCATTGTTCCCATTGGATCAAAATTACTTTGTGAGCCTATATCAGCGTTAATAAACAAAAACCTGGCGACATCAGCCGGCAAAATCTTTACCAAGTCATGGGCTTTAAGGCCAACACCTTTTGAAGACGACATCTTTTTGCCGCCAATCAAAATAAATTCATAGGGAAGTTTGTAAGGCATGGGATAGTTAAAAACCTCTTTACAAATTTTCATAGCGATATCATAACTTCCACCGGCTGAAGAATGATCTTTACCCGCTCCCTCAATTGTTATTCCGATTACTTTCCAATGAGCTGCCCAATCAACTTTCCAGGGAAGTTTGCCAGTTCCGCCAAACGGAGAAACTTTACCTTCATAACCACAACCTTTTGCCCAGGCCACCAAATCGGGTTCACAACGGTAGGAAACCTTCTCTCCATCCCATTCAAAAACTTTGGTCGTCCCAAGTTTGTTACATTTCTCACAAATTACCTGAAAGGGAAGCCATCCCGCTTCTTTTTTGGCGCTTCCTGAAACTTTTTGATAAATATCCTGAATTTTTTCAGAACTGTCGAGCGCCAGCTTAATCACCTCATCGAATTTACCTTGGTGGTATAGATCCCACGAAGAAATATATTTCGCTTCAAATCCTAAATACTCAATGGATTTTTTAAGATCTTCCGCCAGAAAGTCCGCCAAATTATCAAATTTTGGCTCAGGTGACGGAATCATTTTTAAAGCTTTCCCCTGATGGCCTTCTAAGGCCTCCTTGAGAATTGAAGGAAATTCATCCGCAGGATCAAAATCGTTAAAAACATAGGTCAAGGTCGCTTCCTCTCCGGCATCCTTAAGAGCCCTATAGATAGCGCTATGAATTACCGGCCCAAGCATTGAGCCAATGTGTGCATAACCAGACGGAGTCTTCATGTCATCAACCCAATAAGGTTTACCACCATCTGGCAAGCTTGACTTATACTTACCCGAAGCGATTATTTCTTTTGCCACTCTATCTGCCCAATGCATGTCTCAATTCTATCAAAGCCAACCTGAGAATGAAATGCTAATTAAAACTAAAGGAATTTAGAGGATAATATAGGAATCTACCAAATCATTCAATCGCAAGAATCTCGTACGCAACCTTGCCTGCCGGAGCTTCAACCTCGGCCTTGTCGCCGACGTTTTTACCAAGAAGGGCCAGACCTAAGGGTGAGTCGTGGGCAATCTTTTTATTAACAGGATCCGCTTCCCACTCTCCAACTATGTTGAATGCAGTTTCTTTACCATTTACTTTTACCGTAACTTTGGTTCCGATTCCCACACCGGAACTTCCCGCTTTAGTATCAGGAACAACAGAAGCTTTTTGCAAGACTTCCTCAAGTTCGTCAATCCGTCCATCTAAAAATTCCAAATCCTCTTTGGCACTCTGATAGTCACTGTTTTCGGACAGGTCGCCATTTGACCTTGCATACGCGAGCCTTTCGACAAGTTTTGGACGTTTGACGTTCAAAAGTTCATCAAGCTCATTTTTCAAAACACCCTCTCCGCTTTTTGTTAGTGTAAAATTTGGCATAGTCTGATTAAAAATCCCCTCCGTAAAAAATCTGTCGGGAGAGGAATTGGGCAATGCGAGGATTTTAGATCCAATATTTTATTCTGTCAAGGAATCAGAATGTGTTAAAATACATCATTGGCCCTGTCGTCTAACGGCTTTGGACACCAGGTTCTCATCCTGGAGATTGAGGGTTCGAATCCCTCCGGGGTCACTCGCTTCGCTCGTTTTCCCTACAGTCTTCGATAGTGCTCGGGAAGGAAATTGTGCACACGAATCCCTCCGGGGTCACTCGCTTCGCTCGTTTTCCCTACAGTCTTCGATAGTGCTCGAGAAGGATTGTGCACACGAATCCCTCCGGGGTCACCCTTCGACAAGTTTACACTGAGTTTACCGAAGTGCTCAGGGTTGTAACTTGCTTCAGTCAAATCTTGTGGAAAGCTGGATAAAAGAGTGACTCGATACATCAAACCAAAAAGAAGGTCCCGTCCCTCCATCACTTTTATCTGTATTGATCACAATTAAATTCACTCCTCCCCAACCGGTAACGTCGGTGATTATGTAATCCGGGTACTTATCTAAAAACAAGCCTGAAATCTCCAATGTCAGAGCATCTTTGTCTAAAGGGGTACCTGACGCTGAAAGAAGCAAATAACCAATCCCTCCTTCACCCGTTTCTTTCAAGAATATATATTTGTCATCCGGGGAAAAAGTATTCAAAGGGATAGACAGGGTTGTACCCAATGGAACCTTTTTCCAAAATATCTCTTTTTCTGAACCCTTGACCAAATCCATAATCATAAAGGAATAAGTTGTATCAGTCTCACCCTTTTCTTCTCTCATTTTTAAAGACAACTTGCCGTCAGGAGACCCAACCATTGTTTCCAATAGTTCATCAGCTTTCACAACAGGCGGGGAGTATGAATTATCTTTGGTAACAGGCAAAAACACCTCTTGGGTATATGACGAGGTTTCCTTCGGACGCTCCCTGTTGGAATACAATATAAAACCAAGACAAAGCGCAGAAACCGTCAAGCAAAACGCAATAATAAGTTTATGGTGCTTTTCCATATATGGTTATTTTTGTTCCGGGACTATCTTTTGTCGAAACGCCGATATTGCCTTCTGCGGGAGGATCCACCCAGTAATAGAGTTTCTGGGCATCAACCGTTCTCATGTTCACACAGCCATGGCTCATCGCATGTCCAAAGTTATTATGCCAATAGGCTCCATGGAGGCTAAAACCGCGCCCGGCCGAGATGCCTGAGCCGGAAAAAAACATTACATAGGGCACATTGGGGAGATAATAATAATCCGCACCTTGCCCCCCTGACATTTTAGTGGCTCGAATTTTTTCCCAAATTGTATATTCACCGGCCGGGGTCGGAAACCACTTACCGGAAGAAATTGGTACCTGTATAAAAAGTGTATCCCTCTGATACGCCGATAAAGTTTGGTTTGTCAGGTCAACATAAATATGTTTCTCTCCTATTCCTGTTTCCTCACCTAAAATTTTTTTTGGATCCACTATTTTTGCCAGGTCAACCTTTGGAGGAGTTATTTTTTGACCGTTAAAAATTCCGGAAGCCTGATTGTCAACTCTAAGCTCAAGGCTTTCTTGGCAACTGCCTGTATTGGCACAAGGCTTATCCCACGGTGAATTGCCAATAATAAAAAATCCGGCAAAAAACAAGAAAGACAAAATTATAAGAAGCTGAAACCTCATACTCTAGATTAAACTATTTTCGTAAATAAGTGAACTAATTTGCCATAAGGGAAGTGGAAATGGGAGTAAATTCCTTTTTGCCCTTACTTTTTGGGGGCCAGGAAGTAAGAGCAGTTTTCAGAACATCATTGACCTTTTCGGCAAAAATAAACTTAATATCCTTTTTAACTGTATCCGGAATATCCTCTAAATCTTTTTTATTATCCTTTGGCGCAATTATAGTTTTTAGTCCTGCCCGATGTCCCGCAATACTCTTTTCTTTTAAGCCACCAATTTCCAAAACCCTCCCCCTTAAAGTAATCTCGCCCGTCATTCCGATATCCCGTCTCACAGAAACACCGGTAAGAGCGGAAACAAGAGCTGTTGTGATTGAAACTCCGGCAGAAGGACCATCCTTGGGAACAGACCCTTCCGGTACATGAATGTGAACATCAATATTTTCGGAGAAATTTTGCCTTAAACCAAGCTCGTTATAATGCGACCTTGTCCATGTAAACGCTGCCTTGGCACTTTCTCTCATAACATCTCCAAGCTGGCCCGTTAACGTTAATTTGCCTTTGCCG
>Ga0209518_1001508_pt1 | contig 24581 bp, 34 predicted proteins | sample RifGroB1_FD_183993 | JGI IMG/M metagenome (GOLD analysis project Ga0209518, IMG submission 183993) | Groundwater microbial communities from Rifle, Colorado, USA - Groundwater B1 (SPAdes) (version 2) | ecosystem: Environmental > Aquatic > Deep subsurface > Groundwater | place: Rifle, Colorado...
CTCCGTCAATCCGATGGAGTAACTTCACAGTTTACTGTACTGCAAATGGATTGACTCGTGCTGAGGCGGAGGATGCGGGAGGAAGCTCACCAAAGGACGGCTGCTCTAAAGAAGTAAGAATTTCAAGCGCTGCCAATTCATCTTCTGTTAAATTAGACACGCTTTCTGTCAGTGACGGTAAGGTCTTTGGAAAAGGCGCCCAATAGGTATTTAGCGTACCTTGAGCCTCTGCGCCAACTAAACTGGATTGGGTAATTTTTACACGGTCTATGCTCATAATCGGAGCGGTTTGCGAAAGCCTGTCAATTAAATCAACAACTTTTTGATATTCACCTTCAATGCCAAATTGTACCGAGGCCGAAGACAATTCAGCCTGAGGTGACCCAGAACCGCTTATATTAATTTTTGTCAAAGTTACTCCGTACTCTGAAGCATATTTTTTAAGCTGGGAAATTACATATACAGCCGGATTTTTGTCTGGTAGTGAAAGGTAGGCGTTAGCGGATTCAGACAATACTGTTGGATCTATCTTTTGGAGCGATTCTAGCTTTTGTTGAAGCTGGCTCTGTTGATCTAGATCAACAGAGCTTTTACTATTTAATTCTCCAATTCTGCCTAATAAAAAATTTGCTAAAAGGATTGCAATTACCACAACAATAAAAATTGCGCCTACTGGAAGAATAAGTGTGTTGATATTTGAAATTTTTTTCATAACCTTAAAACAAATTAAGTGTTAACTTATAACCCTTTAGGATATCAAAATTGAGATTCTCGATTTTTGCTTGAACGTATTTTTGATCAGACTCAATAAGGTCTAAAACAAATGAAAGATCAGCGGAGCTTGGGACATTTAGTGTTATTCTAGAAATAGAAGCATCCAGCTCTTCTTCCGCAAACGAAACATTTTCAGGCAATAGCTTAACAAACTCCAAATAATTCTTAAATTCTTTGAATTTGCCCCTTTGGCTTAAAATATTCTGAGATTTTAAGACTCTATCTTTTACTAAAATAAATTTCTGCTCTGTAGTTTCCAAGCCTTGGATTTGAGCTTTGATATTATTTCTAACTGTTTCTGATTGCTGCACTTGGTTTTGTAAAAATAAAAGATACCCTCCTCCAATAGCGCTTCCCAAAAGCAAAACCAAACCAACAACAACCGCCAGCCTTGCTAAAAGTGTGGAGAGCTTGACGATATCTTTATTTGCTTTAAGATCTTTAGGCAGTAAATTGATGTCGTTTTTCATCTCATTGCTCACTTTTCATAGCTAAACCAACGGCAATTGAATAAAGTGGAGAATAAGCAGCCAAACTTTTAGCAGTTTGGGCATCTATTGATAATTTTACAAAAGGATTGCCTATAAGTACTTCTAAATTTAACAACTTGGTCAGAGTTGTGCCAAGCCCTGGAAGACCTGCAGTGCCTCCTGATATGATTAGACTTGTAGGAAGCTGACCCTTTTCTTCGATTTGATAAAAATGAACTACTTTTTTAATCTCTTCAGCAACCACTCTAAAAACTGGCTCCAAAGCATTGCCGACTTTACCCTCTAACTGTTCTTGAGAAAGTCCATAGGAGCGCTTGTATTCCTCAGCCTGGGCATTGGCTATTCCCAAATATTGAGCCACAGCACGCGTAAAGGCCTCTCCGGCTGTTTGAATTGATCTGGACAAAACCAACTGACCATTTTTGGCTACTGCTAGGTCAGTTGACCCAGCCCCAAAGTCTACTATCATCACTGTTTGGTCAGCAGGGGCAAGACTTCGGGTTAAAGCAATCAATTCTGTTTCCACATTCACACAATTAAATCCTGCCATGTTGACTATTTTGATGTATTTTTCTACAAGAACCCTGGGTGCAGCTACCAGCATTACAATCACTTGCGGAGGCGTACCCGTTTCCCTTCTTTCCAAAATTTGATGTTGGACAATAGCCTCGCTTAAAGGTATTGGGATATACTCTTCGGCCTCCCATTTCACGGCCGAAGCAACTTCTTGATCAGTCAAAAGAGGGAAGCGTAAAATTCGCGTAAACACCTGTGACTCAGGAAGAGCAATAGAGATATCTTTTGAACTAATTTTCGCATCCCGAAAAAGCTTTTTTAAAACTGCAGCTAAATCGGCAAAATCTTTCTCTTCTGACATTTGAGAAAGCTCTATTCCACTATAAGCAACAGCTCCGGCAGATTTTAGACGAAAATTACTGCCTTCCTTCGAAAGTTCAACTGCCTTAATTGTTTTTGATCCTATGTCCAGTCCTACGCTCATATTAACCCCCTTGTCATCCTGGAGGCCGAAGGCCGATAGGATCTACAGCAATAGTTTGAGATTCTATCGCTCACTTTGTTCGCTCCAGAATGACTTAAATTGTTCATTTTGTTATAGCAACCGGCGAAAATAAGGCGGAGTCAAAAACAGAAGGAAACCCTGGATATAGCGAATATACTTGAACTTTCCGTGTTGATTCGCCTGCTTGGCCAATTGATTCTATTTGTCTTCCTTGCCCTGGAAGGTCTGCATTTGTGCTAAAGCCTACCGGCTCGGCTACTAATTCATTATATAGCATCTTTATTTGAGCAAATACTAAGCCGTTTGCGGAAAAATTACTTATTCCCAAATCTACAAGGTTGATATCTCTTTGAAATGCATAGGATTTGCCTCCAATGGAGCAGTTAGACCCAGAATTTGGTAAATAAAAATTTGAACTTCTCCTAGTAGCACTTGGGTCATAACCCGCGTAGGCAACCTTCAGATCATTATAATTTCCATCTGCAGTCGGGTCATAGTAAACCGCAACTTGTATAGCGGGGGTGAATTCATTTATGGTGGCTGAGGATCCCCAGCATACTCTTAAACTATTGCCAGTGAAACAGGGCTCAGATGGGGGATTACACACAAGGTCATTATTGGCATCGTGGGAAACAAACCATAAAGTTGCTGTATCGTCAGATAATAATTCAAGCGGATAATTAAATACACGAAGACCAGCAGCAATAGCGCTTACAGTTGAACTAAATGAAGCACCGTTGGGGCTAAAAGTATCACTTTCTGCACTTCCTGTTACCAAAGTTTTTTCTATACCAGCCTCAGCTGCAGAGAAAGCCCTAAACGAGTCCTCTTCACTTGTGGTTATTTTTATATCTGTGACAGACCGGGCTGCAACAGACAAAGCCACGGTCATAACAACAGCTAATGTGATAACGATTAGAAGTAATGCCTGACCCTGTCTGCGCAGGTAAACCTTTTGCATAGTAATTTTAGTTTATCAATGTGTTAGCCTTCGAGTCAATTAAAGGTTTGTTCTAAGGTTAATAGTCTGGGTTGTTGTAGCTGAGGATTTCAAAACACCTTGTTGATTCCGATCTTCTAAGGTAATCGTAAATGTCACCGAAGGGGGATTATTACCAATAGCTGTGTTACAAGTAAATTCTACTGTAGTTGTAGTAACATCATCCGCGCTCACTCTTAAAAGAGCTGATCCGGAAGCTATGTGTCTGTCCGCGCCACTTCCGTTTAGATAAAACGACCCAGGATTTTCCCTCTGATCAATATAATCAACTCTGGTTGGGAGAGCTGGAGGTGGCACTGCGGGACACGAAACACTTACGGCGTTACGTAAATGCCGGTCTAAAATTGAAGATACATAATCCAAGTTAGATCTTACACGGGCGTCGGAATCGGCCTTTGCTGCTCCCCGCAGGGTACTAATCACCGACTGAGCAACTATTAAACCAATAAAAGCAAAAACAACCAAAACAACCAGAATTTCAATGAGAGTGAAACCGTGATTGGTGATTGATGACTTGTGACTGGTTGGCATTAATCCATATTACACAATGTCATGCTGGAGCGCTAGCGATAGCATCTCTAACTATAGATTCTATCGGCCTTCGGCCTCCAGAATGACGGAGGGCCTACTGCCAGTTTGTAAAATATGTAGTTGATGTGACATTGTGAGTTCCTTGCTGATCGGTCCACCTGACATCAATGTCCGCTCTAACCTGAAGACCATTGGTCACATTTGCGCTGGTAAGGTTTACTTCGCGGCGGAAAGGCTCGTTATTTGTAACATACTGGGAAGAGCTGCATGAGCTTTGTTGAAAAAAATCCAAATTATTTAAACACCAAGTTTTGGCGGGACTTCCAGCTTTAGCGTAAAAAATATTCCAGTCTGTATTTCTTTGGCTTCGCAGCCACTCTGAAGCTTCCTGAGTGAGTCTAGTTGCTTTAGCGCGGTTCTTTGCTAAAATAGCATTCCTTTGGGTGAGTGAAACCAAAGCCACTATAGCTACTAACACTGCTGTCACAACACCTATTGCCAAAACTACTTCGTAAATAGACTGGCCCTGCCTCATTTTATTCCTCCTGATGCGCTGATGGTAATTATTTCCGTATAAGTGGTTCCACTTGCACTCAAAGTTATGGTAACGAAACTCCCGGAGATGTCTGTGCCCTCCGCTACTGGCCTGAAAGAAAAATTACTAAAATTCCCCATTACTATATTTGGAGGAAGTTGCGGATTCTTGTAAATAGTACTGAAAAGCGGACCAGTGCAATATACCGCGATCTGGTATTGAGTAGATGAAATTCTCGCTATGGTATATCTATCTAGTATACCACTACATCCTTTTTTGTTTCCCGCAAGTGCTTGCTGTTGAGCATCTATTAAATCAGCTCGAAGCTGTCTGGCAGCTGAGGAGACTTGCTGTCTTCTTGTATAGTCTCTATAAGATAAAGAAACCACCCCCATCAATATACCCATAATAAGCATACCCACCAAAATTTCAACAAGAGTAAAAGCTTTTTTCATGGACTTGTAACCCTGTAATTGCAAGCACCCAATGTCCCACAATTTCCTCCACAAGCTACTGCTGGACTTGGGACATTTTCGAGCCTAGCACAAAGCTCGTAAGTAGTGTTGCTTATTCTTCTATAATAATATTGCCTTGCAGTTGTCTGTGAATCAGAAGGTACGGTTTGGATATAAGTATTAAGCGTTGGGCAGTTGCCTGTTAAACTTCCACCCGGGGTAATTGCTGCTGGATAAATATTACAATCAGATCTATATACTTCAAGTCCCGAGCGGATAGTTTCTAAGTCTGACTTTCTTTTTGCATCCCGCGCTTGCTCTCTTATTCCCTGAAGGGCAAATAGGGCAATAGCTGACAAAATACCTATTATGGCAATAGTCACAAGCATCTCTATGAGTGTGAATCCTCTTGTTTTCATTGTTGTAAATTATTAGGGCAAGTCCCAGACGGAACCCAAGCTCCTCCTCCTGCTGCGGGAATTCTGCCCACATTGCCATTTTGGCACAAAACAAAATACTGCAACTGCCCACCGACCGGTTTTTCAAGCCGGGCATAAACTAAATAAGTAGCTGTTCCCGTAGACCAATAACGATATGGATTTGTTGCCTGAGGATCATCGGGGCACTGGCCAATAATACCTAAAGTGATACATAAAGATGTTAAATTAACTCCTGCATTGTTAGGATATAAACCATTATTTAAATTTGCGTATTTTTCTAAAGCTAATTGGTATTGCCTCAAGTCACTTTTTCTTCTTGTATCTCGGGCAGCGCCTTGTGCCCCTCTAAACTGAAGTACCATTACCCCGGCAAGGGAAGCAATAATTGCAATCACTACCAATAGCTCTATTAGTGTAAAACCCTTTTTAGGCATTAATTCATAATACACTATTTGGAAACAGTTAATTAAGATTTAATTTTTCGAGTTCTTTTTTGCGCTCTTCTGCTTCATATTGCTCAAGTGTACGATCCAAAGGAGCATTTGAATACCCCAAGCCAAAATTACAAATTTTCTCCCCGCAAGCCAAGTTTCTTGCTTTTACTTTTAAATCATACTCTGGCTCTTCGTCAGACTCTAAAGAGGCAAATATCTGATACCTGCGGCCATTTGAAATATAATTGTAACGATATCCACTGTGATGAAGCGGGTCTCCTGGAACTCTGTTTAAATCAGCAAGCCCCTCCCAGCCCCACTCGCAGGCATGAAAAATGGGGTTGCCCTTTTCGTCAGTCTCCTCTCCGCAGCCAATAATCTGACCGTTTTCAGAAAAGGGGAAATGTCCGTTCTCAGATTGGAATGCGACTAAAGCATTGTAAATATTTCTTATATCAGCTTTTCTCTGGGCATCGCGGGCTCTTCGCAGAGCAGTCTGCATATTCAAAAAAACTGCCGTGCTTAAAATTAAAAGAATGATTACTACTGCTCTAAACTCTTTTTTAGAAAATCCAAAAACCATACGGCATTATTGTAGCACTAATAGCCTGCCCAAAAAGAAGGGTGAGAAAAAAACTAATTACCAAAAATGGCCCAAACGCAATCTTTTGGGACAACTTTGCTTTTCCCAGGATAATTAAAATTATTCCTAATAATCCACCCAAGATAAAAGCCAGGAAAAACCAGATAACTACGTTTGGAAATCCTAAAAAACTGCCAGCCAAAAGCGCGAATTTAACATCGCCTAAACCCATGCCACGGCCACGAGTAATAAGATTTATTGCGAGCAAAAATAAAGATCCTCCAAATCCAGCCAAAAGGTAATTAAAACCTTGCTTAAAATCAAAAACTAGAAAGGCTGATAAAAGCATCAATAGTCCAAAGAAAACAAATTCGTCAAATATCAGCTGGTGCTCCATGTCAATAACAAAAATGGCAAGTAATACAGTCAAAAACACTAAGATTAAACTAAAGGATAAGGCAGGGGAGGCTGGTAACCATGCTACATTGTCAATTATGCTATCCATCCCAAGAAATCCAAATAAAAATGTTAGTGCGCTTCCAAGCTCGATAAGAGGGTAGCGGACAGAAATTTTATTTTTGCATTTCCTGCATCTACCTTGTAATAAAAGATATGAAACAATGGGGATATTATCAAACCATCGTATGGTTTTGCCGCATTTTGGGCATTTTGACCGGCCTGAAATTATACTTATTCCTTTTGGCATTCTGTAAGTAAGTGCACCCAGAAACGATCCAGCTACACTACCAAATACAAATACTAAAATTGCCCAAATCGTCATAATTTATGATAACCCAAAATACAGCAAAAGTCCCGATTTTTAATTTCGGGACCTTTGTTTAGATAAAACTAACTTTGCCTTACGGCAATACGTTTCCACCGGGACCAACTATAAAATTAGTTCCCGCTGTCGGGGCAGCACCCGCGCAGTAAATACCGCCTCGGGCCAATGCCGTTGAATAAATCGCATAAGCTTGAGTTGCACCTGCACCAAAAGTAGTAGTACACCTGGCTGTGTTTGCTTGCGCTTCCAAGCGTGCGAAAACTACAACTGGTGCGACCGTTCCTGCCCCCGAGGCATCATAGCACCAAGTACCAGAAACCACGTTAGTTGCACACGCTGGGACACCTGTACTTGATGTTATTGTAGATGGCACACTTGCAATTTCTCCAGCTGTTACCAAACATCCGATCCAGTTGTTGGGTGTACAGGTTGCGCCACCGGTCTCGTTCACATACGAACCGTTATTACTGGTTGCAAAGGCTTCAACTGCATGCCCTAGTTGGGTTACACCAGAAATTCTTCCGGAATCCCGAGTTCTTGCTAATTGCTGTACTGGATTTAATGCTAAAAGTACAACTACAGCTAAAACTCCCAAAATTGCAATTACAATTAGAAGTTCAATCAAAGTGAAACCCTTCGACTCGCTTCGCTCGCTCAGGGCCAGCAGTTTTAAGTTATTTTTTTTCGTCATGAGTTTCACCTCCTTCGTCCGCCAAAATTTTAATGTAGGCGGATATATATTTCAGTATCAGTCTTTTACAAAGCAGTTGTCAAGTTATAAATTGGCAAAATTACAGCAATTACTAAAAATGCCACACCTATGCCCAAAATAATCATGATAATCGGCTCAATTGAAGAAGTTAACGCCTTGACTCTTGTTTCTGACTCCATTTCAAATACATGAGAAACCTTTTCCAATACTTCTTCCATTTTACCAGTTTCCTCGCCAACTGCCACCATTTGCGACAAAATGTAGGGGAAAGCCTCAGGGTGCTTTGCAAAAGAGAAAGAGATTGGAAATCCTTTCTCGATTTGCCTTGCAGCATCTTTTAAAGCCTCGGATATTACAGAATTTTTAATCACTTCTGCAGTGACTGCCAAGCCCTCCAAAATTGGCACTCCAGCTCCTACTAAAAGCGACATTGTTCGAGACAGTTCAGCCAAAGTAATCTGCTGTTGCAATGGTCCAATCAAAGGAATTTTCAAAAACCACTCATCAGTTTTTAATCTGCCTGCTTTTGTGCTTCGGTAATATCTAAATCCCCACAGGATAATCCCAGCTAGGGCCACAAATACGGGCCAAAATTTCAAAGCAACATCTGAAATTGTTAACAGTATCTTGGTTGGCAGCGGAAGTTCAGTATCAAACTGAGTATAAAGCTCAGTCATCCTGGGGATCACAAAAATAATCATAATAATTGAAACTACAATCATACCAACTACTATGATTGCGGGGTAAATAAGGGCTCCTTTTACTTTTGATTGAAATTCGTGCTGTTTTTCTAAATTATCAGCAAGCCGAAGCATCACCTTATCCAAAACTCCTCCAGTTTCCCCAGCTTTAATTAAAGCAACATAAGTATTTGAAAAAACCTTTTTGTGCTTAGCCATACTAACAGACAAAGATTCGCCTCCTTCTACGTCAGCTAAAATTTGGGTTACCACGGGGGCTAGAGCAGGTTTTGCTTGAAAACGAAGTATCGAAAGCGTTTCTGTAATAGGCAGCCCAGCATTAATCATGGTTGAAAGCTGGCGGGTGAACGCTGCTAGGTCTCCAGAACTGACCCTTTGTCTTAATGATTTAAAAATATCTGCAATATTCCCTCTGGCTGAACTTATTGAAATAACTATATATCCCTTTTGCCGAAGCAATTTTGCAGCTCTTTGCTGATCTGAAGCTTCTACTTCACCTGTAACTGTGTGACCAGTTTTGTCTTTTGCTTTGTAGGTATATCTTTTCATTTTCTTTCATCGTCTAATTAATCTGCCCAACTGTTCGGGTCTTAAAGCATAGCTATTTGCTGTTTCAACAGATATTTTGCCTGACTTTACCAAAACAGCCAGGCTTGACTCTAAAGTTACCATCCCAGCTTCAGTTGAAGTCTGAATCATAGAATCGATCTGGTGAGTTTTACCTTCTCTGACTGCCGTTTTTATAGCGGTTGAAGCAAGCATCAGCTCGTGTGCTACAACCCGCCCAGAAGGCAAGGAGGGGATAAGCCTTTGGGAAAATACAGCCTCCAGCACACTTGATAACTGAAGTTTTACCTGCTCCTGCTGCTCATCCGGAAATACGTCAACTATACGGTCAAGAGTCTGGCTGGCAGAGTTGGTGTGTAAGGTAGCAAATACCAAATGTCCAGTTTCTGCAATAGTTAGGGCAGCTGCAATTGTTTCGTAGTCCCGCATTTCGCCGATTAAAACTACATCAGGGTCTTCACGCAGAACACTTCGCAAAGCCACAGACCAGGAATGGGTATCTTGATTCATTTCCCGCTGCGAAATAATTGCTCTTTTGGATTTAAATATAAACTCTACAGGGTCTTCAATGGTCACAATATGTACCGCCCTGTTGGAATTAATCTCATTTAATATCGCAGCTAAAGTTGTTGATTTTCCATGCCCGGTAGGGCCTGTGACTAAAATTAATCCCTGTCTCAAATCGGTAAATGAATGCAAAATAGTGGGCAAACCCAAAGATTCAAGGGTTGGTATTTCTAAAGGAATTCTTCTGTATGCCGCAGCATATGTTCCCCGCTGAGTATAGGCATTGACTCTATACCTGGCTTTGTCTGAAAAAGAAAGTGAAAAATCAATTTCTTTATTTACAAAAAGGCGCTCCAGTTGTTCGCTGTTCATTGAAGCTTTGAGCAAAACTTCGATAGCTTCGTTTGTGAGCACTTCTTCATAAGGAACTGGAATTAAATCCCCGTCAATACGGATAATCGGAGGTACCCCGACAACAAGATGAAGGTCAGAAGCATTGCGATCTACGGTTAATTGCAGTAAATGTTGTATATCCATATTATTCTTGGGCAACTCTAAGTACTTCTTCTATAGTAGTTATTCCTTCGAGTACTTTCAAATACCCATCTTGTTTTAAGGTGATCATACCTTCTTCTTTGGCTTGTTTCTCGATGGCCGAAGACGCAGAGCGCTCCAAAATCAAACGGCTGATTTTTTCTGTAATGGGCATTACTTCAAAAACCGCAACTCTGCCCAAATAGCCCGAGTTATTATTCTCAGCTGCAGGTATACCGCGATAAAGTTTAATTTCACGATCTTTTGGCCATAAACTGCCCAACACATTTTTCATATCTTCAATAATCTTAGGGTCTGGTTTATATTCTTGCTTTGAATTGGCGTCAATTCTCCGCAGTACACGCTGGGCTACAATACATGTCATTGATGAAGCCAACAAAAAAGGTTCCGCGCCCATATCCAATAATCTTGGCAGCGCGCCTGAAGCATCATTTGTGTGAAGGGTTGAAAAGACTAAATGTCCGGTCAGAGAAGCCTGGATTGCCAAATCGGCGGTTTCGTGATCTCTAATCTCTCCTACTAATATAATATTAGGGTCCTGCCTTAAAAATGACCGCAATCCCGATGCAAAAGTAAGGCCCACTTGAGGATTTATCTGTACCTGGTTGACCCCCAAAATTTTGTACTCAATAGGGTCTTCCAGTGTCATTATATTAACTTTGGAAGTATTCAGTTTTTGAATTATTGAATACAAAGTCGTAGTTTTACCAGAACCTGTAGGGCCACAAATGATAATAATACCGTGCGGGCGGAGGATTGAGTCCTCTAAATTTTTTAATGCCCGCCCCCGCAGCCCCAATTCATTTAATGTGGGGATGCCACCAGTTTTTTTAAGTAACCTCATCACGACTTTTTCTCCCCATGAGGTTGGAAGGGTGGAAATACGAAGATCAACCTCCTCTGTAGCTGTTCTAAAATTAAATCTGCCATCCTGAGGCACTCTTCTTTCATCTATCTTCATTCCAGATAAAATCTTAATTCTTGAAATAAGTGCATCGTGAAGCTCCCTGGGTATGGTTAATTTTTCTTGTAAGATTCCATCTATTCTGTAACGTACTCTTGTACCTTTTTCCAAAGGTTCAATATGAATATCGCTTGCCCTGCTTCTTACTGAAAAATCCAAAATGTGGCTAACGATCTCGCTAACCTTTTCCTGTCTAACGATTCCAGTTTGGGGAGTTATATCCAAAGTACGCACCTTTTCAGAGTCTCCGCCAACTTCTTTTAAAGCAGCTGTTACTTCTTGTGAAAGAGAGGTTGCATAGCGGGTTGTAATAAAATCTTCAATTATTGTCGGGATAGAGGCCACAGGTTTTATCCTAAGGCCTGTTTTTTGCTCCATAAATTCAATAGCCGTTAAATTAAGAGGCTCAGCCATGGCCACAACCAGCTCTTTTGAGCTACGGTCTAAAGTTAGAGGAAAAACATGGAATCTTTTGGCAACTTCCTGGCTTAATACTGAAAGGGCATCAGGACTTACAGGGGAGGAGATAATATCTATATATGGAACGTTATAAAATTTTGCTTTTGCTTTAGTCAGGGCTTCCTCGGGCACCAAATTGCGGGAAATTATTATTTCTTCCTGAGATTTACCAGTTTGTATTTCGGCTAATTTAAGTTGCTCAGCCCGCTCAGCGCTTAAACTGTTTTGTTCCACTAAAATATCGGCTAATGTTTTGACATCCGTAGGCATATTGTTTACCCTTACAATACATCTTATATGATATTACTTTTTGCAGCAATTGATGAAAGAAGATGAAGATAATTGCCTTCATATCAACTCCTTAAATTAGTAGATCAAGTTTGTCTTCGCTCTTATCCAACTTTCGTTCAATTCTCTCAGTACGTTCATCAATTCTTTCAATCCGTTCACTGTTGCTCATAATTTTTTCATTCATATCTTCAAGTATCGGAAGCATTACCTCGCGAAAAGCATTCCCAAAAAACTCAGACAGTTTTGTTTCATCTTTCAGATCCATACTTCCATTGTATATTTGAAAATTAGTAAATCAAGTGATACTACTTTTTCCACAAATTAATAGCATCAGAAAATATTGCTTCGCCAGTTTTTCCCCATTTAACATAATCATTAATTTGCTCGACAGGAACTAATTTGCGTTCCCACACTTTTCCACTTGCTGGATCTGGAGTTTGAGGAAGCAATTCATCAATTTTACAGATACATCTGACTTGAAAATGGGTAGCTTCAGGATTACTCGGTACTTCAACTTTTTGTACTCCCAAAATTTTAATGTCTTTAACTTTAATATCTACCTCTTCCAGCAATTCTCTTTGCAAAGTTTGCTCTATTGTTTCTCCTGCCTCAGGGTGTCCGCCTGGTATTATCCAACTTGCTTCATTACCCTCCCTACATATTAAAATTTGACCTTTATCATCAAAACAAACCCCATAAACTTGTGTAATGGGAGAATATTTTTCCAAAGAATCAGTTCTTATCCATGTAAGATCATATTGCTGACCTTTGTGAGTAATTGTATTTTGAATTTTATTTAGCTGCTTTTGAATATCCATTGTTGTATTATACTTTAGCCATGATAGAAGAAAAAGAAATCCTGACAATTTTGTCGGAGGATGAATACAAACAAGTCTTATCCCGTTTGGAAAAGGAATTCGGAAAACCGAAAATGGTTAAAAGATTAAGTCTCCAATCTACCGATTACCGCTGGGCCGACGTTGACACAAGAATCAGAATTACAAACGGTGTGGCTGAGATTATTCAAAAAGTAGGGGACTGGAAAGACAATCTTACCCGTACCGAGATTATCATTCCGCTTCCTTCCGACCCTAAAATAATTTTTGATATGTACAAGATATTTAGGAATGCTATGAGGGACGAGAAGGTATTAACCCCAATTATGCAATATGAGAACCGTTTGTTTAAGCAAAGGGACTTGGAAGTCAAACTGACTTATCAATTTGGTAAAAAAGATGCTTACAATTGTGAGGTTGAAGTGTTTGATGCAACACTTGAACCGGAAAATATTACCAAAAAGTATGATATTCCAATTCATTTACCTGCTCACACTCCTGATTTCTGGAAAAACTGGAACGAAACCGTAAATTTATCAGCCACTGAGTTTTCAGATGAAGAATTATTTAAAATAATCTCCAAATACTTATAATAAAGACAAATTACGTCTTTGTAAAAATCACGTAAATAGGTTTACCGGGGAGTCTCTTTCTGAACCCCGCGTTTCTGTCCTCATCGGGAAAATTAATCCATGAATCCATCCATTTAGTATTCCACCTGCATAAATAATGCCCCATTGGATATTTCTTGGATCTTCTCAAATATACTATTGAATCATCCTTGTAAATTAGTCTTTTTATCGCTGGATTTTTAATATATTTATATTCTGAATCTAAATTTTTCTTTTCGAGAGCCTCGACAATTTCTCTACAATAAAACCCCTTATCTTCGGCGTTTTGGGCATTTTCAAATAACTTTAATGCCTTTTGGTACCTGATATTTAGCACAAAAGCTACACACGCAACCCCACAACTCATTGCATTTTCTTGTTTAACAGGATTTTTTTCCACTACGAAGATTGTAAAATATATATTTTTATTAACAAGAGCTTAGATTTGGCCAAATGCCTCCGCCTCATCTTCATGCTTCATAATTTCCATAACTTTTTCATAAATCATCCAATCATAGCCGATACTTTCTTCATTCAAAGTTATCTTTACATCAAGGTTTTTGACTTTAACCGCAAGGAAGGAAATATTTTCTACTTTATAATTTAAATCTTTAAAGTCTTCAAAATCACTAATTCCGTATTCTTCGAAAACCTCCCTTTTTGCAGCTCCCTCCATATTCTCATCCTTTTCAATATCTCCAAAAGCTACGGTCCATTCATCTTCATATCCATTGAATGGTTTATTGTGTCGAAGCAAGAATCTCTTCTTGCCTTCGGGGTCCATGGCCCAAACAATTACAGCAACTTTTTGATGTTTAATCATGATTTTTCATTATTTTGCTATAAAATTCGTATTTTGCTTTTTGATAATCTCTCATCCTTTTGCCGTTAAAAGACAGTTTCAAATCTTCATACTCCTTCAATATTTTTTGGTCATTTTTAAGGACATTAAAAATATCGATCTGTCTCTGGGGTGGTTTAGTTAAATAAAATTCTACTTGATAGCCCCCTTCCAAAAAATTCCACTCGATAAAAGTATCATGGGTTTTAGTGGGATTTCCAAATATTTTTTTTAATGCTGGTAAAAATTTATCAAATTCTCTGGGTTCGCAAAGAGCATAAATACCAATATCGTTTTGACCAGCAATACCAAGAGCTACAGAGCCCATAAATAAAACTTCCAACTCAGAAAATTGTTTCTTAATTTTAGAAATAATTGATTCTCCAATTTCTTTAACTTTTGGATCAAACGGTTTGACAAAAACTTTTTTGGGGTCGGGGATCGATTGCAAAAATTTTTCTTCTTCCAGAGAAACCATTTAATAAACCTCCTCGTGTTTACCAATTTCCAATAGATAAATTGTCTTTCCTTCTATACCGATAATGATTCTCGTACTTATTGTCACAGAAACTGACCAGGTATCAACTCCTGATAGCTTATGAAGCCTAAGTGATGGGTGTTTGACATTCTTACGCAATATTTTTAATACTCTGGTTATCTTTTTACGTAGTATGGGATCTTGTTTTGATATTTTTCCAACTTGCTTTTTAAAGGTTTGCGAAGCCGAAAGAGTGTACATTACAAAGAATTCATAAATTCCTCAATGTCCTCTTCAGTTTTAAGTATTGTGGCTTTACCGTCTTTTTCATCCCTTTTGGCTTGCTCAAACATCAAATCGTACTTATTTTTCTTTATAGCATCACGGATTGAGTCGCGCACAAGGTCACTAAAAGATGCATAAAAACCACTGCTCACTAGCTCCTGAGCCTGTTTCTTTAGTTTCTCAGGAATGGAAATGTTAATTGTATTCATACATCAATGATACATTATTTATACAAAAAGTCAATTGTGCTAAGATAGCTTCATGAAAACCATACTTTTTGTAACTTCAAACGAAAGAAAAATTGGAGAGGCACGGCTTGCGTGCGACCAGTATGATATCAAGGTTAAACAAATTAAACTAAGTATCGACGAAATCCAGTCAAATGATCCAAAATTAATTTCTAAACATAAAGCCCAAAGTGCATATTTAGCAATTAAAAAACCACTTGTGGTTACAGATACTTATTGGAATATACCAGCTTTGAACGGATTTCCGGGAGGTTACATGAAAGACATTACCAAATGGTTTGAACCCCAGGATTTTCTGAACTTGGTAAAAAATAAAACCGATAAACGGATAGCCTTCGGTGAATCAATTACATATATAGATTCAAAGCAATTAAAAACTTTTAGTAAAGAGTTTTGGGGAGTATTTGCAGATAAACCAAGGGGAATAGGCAATTCAATCGAGCAGGTTGCTGAATTTGATGGTTTCACTTTGGGTGAAAGAAGAGAGCAGGGTGGATTTAGCCATAAACCCGAAGATTATGTTTGGGTTGATTTTGCAAAGTGGTTAACAAAGATTTAAATATCTCCTCAGTTCTTCATTACAACTATGACTCCCAAAATCTCTGAGTTATTTTTAACTGCCCACACGCAAAATTATTTTAAAATTTGTATCACCTCTGGAATAGTTCTCAATACGTCTAGGCACGAACTCTGTTGACATAATTACGAAATTGTACTCCAAACTCCTATAACGTCAAAATTATTTGTCTTTAACGATCCGCTCCGCCGCGAGGCGAGCCAAAGTTACTTCCTTGGCGCCCCTTTGAAATCACCTCTAAACAAGATTCTGATATAATAAGCTATGGATTCAAAACTAGAAAGCATTAAACAAATTTTCCAAGACGACCAAGACGTAAAGCTTGCTTATCTTTTTGGCTCACAAGCTAGGGGAGACACCGGCCCACTAAGTGACTATGATTTTGCCATCTATTTATCTGAGAAGGATAAAAAGAAAATATTTGACAAAAAAATTGAAATACAAGACAAAATTTCAAGAATATTAAAAACAAATCATGTTGATGTGACTGTTTTAGACGGCGTAGAGGAACCTGAGTTTAAATACGCGATTATTTCGCAAGGCAAACTTCTATTTGAAAGAGAACCTTATAAGATGCTTTTGGAGCCCAAAATTATGAACGAATATTTTGATTTTCGTGACTTATTATTAAAATATAACCTCACCTCTTTATGACCAACAAATTTGTTCTAGAAAATAAAATAAGTTCGATCAAAAAGTATCTTCAAATTCTTGAAAAATATAAAGCCTTAACGAAAGAAGAAATTATTGGCAATATAGATACTAAAGGAGCGGTGGAAAGGTATCTATATTTAGTAACACAATCAACTATTGACCTTGCGGAAGCGATTATTTCGTTTAAAGGATACAGAAAACCCACTACTTTTTCCGAAGGGTTCTCAATACTTTCTGAAAACGATATAATTGCAAAAAATTTAGAGGAAAAACTTAGCAAAATGGTGGGGTTTAGAAATTCCCTCGCCCATGGGTATGAAAAAATAGATTATGATATTCTTTATGAGGCACTTCAAAACAAATTAATAGATATAGAGGAGTTTATTTCAATAATTGAGAAGTTAGAATAATAATCACAGTTACTTCTGTGGCACCCCTTTTTTAGTAGATTTTTTTAAATATTGTTTAATATTTCTTTAATTTGGAGTTTGAGTTGAGGAATATCTCTGGATACAGTGTTCCAAACAACCTCAACATTCACCCTGTCATAGTCATGAATAACAATATTTCGCATACCAACTATTTCTCTCCATGGAATCTCAGAATGATTTGTTTTGAACTGGTTACTTGTATTATTTAATGCTTCACCCAGGATTGATAGTTGATGCAAAACGGCATTTTGAATAAGGCTATCATGGAGAAATTGTTCTTTATTTATGCTTTTAATGAAAGAGGCAATCTCTTCGCAAGCCTTAATCACATGATTTAGATAAAGAATATCATCTTTTCTTTCCTCAGTCATTTTGGTAAACAGTTTTAGCTTCCCCAAATACTTTTTCTTTAATATAAGGATCAATTCCGTCAACCGTTACCAAATCTACTTTTTTCCCTAAATTGTCAGCAAATTTAAGCTGAACCCTCACGAAATCAAACAAACTCATTTTCGAAGTATCCGAAAACTTTACCAAAAAATCAAGGTCGCTGTCAGATTTGTTGTCCCCATGTAAATATGACCCAAAAAGGGCCAAGTAAGAAATATCATTCTCCTTGCAAAGTTTTTCCAAGACCTCGGGATCGTATTCAAAATTTCCAATTTTCTTCATAATGTAATTATATCAAATTTCGATTCTACTTTCTTCTTGTTCTTTCTGTTATAATACTCTAATAGACTATTAAGATGTACAGTGCAGCCAAAGTTACTTCTTTGGCGCCCCTTTGCTTAAGCTTCATATAATACAAAATTTGCCAAAAAGACCTTCAATTGTTGGCGAACTAAGTTAAAATTATTATTAGGGACTCTAGTGCTTGGACATATAAATGCCGTTTTGTGTAGCTTCTTTAAGTATTAGTGTATTCTTAATTTTAACTAAAAAGTAATACATAAACTTCCCAATACTTTGAGATATTCTCGCTATCACAATTGTTTGAGTAAACTCCAACATTAAGATACAATATGCTTTATGAAATCAAATAAAAATATTTTTATTGGCGTAGCCTGGCCCTATGTTAATGGAGATTTACATGTAGGGCATGTTGCAGGCTATCTTTTACCTGCTGATATTACTGCGAGGTTTTACCGTCTTCTAGGTAATGATGTTTTAATGGTATCGGGATCTGATTGTTATGGAACCCCAATCACAATCGAGGCAGATAAAATGGGTGTCTCCCCGAGTGAAATTGTAGATAAATATCATACTAGAAATGTAAAACTTTTTGACGACCTCGATTTGAGCTTTGATCTTTATACAAAAACTCTAACAGAAAATCATAAAAAAATAACACAGGACTTTTTAAAAGCCTTTTGGAAAAAAGATCTGTTAGAGATTAAAAGTCAAAAACAGTACTTTTCTGAATCTTTAAACAAATTTTTACCGGATAGATATGTAGAAGGAGAATGCCCTCATTGTGGATTTAAGGAATCAAGAAGTGATCAGTGTGATAACTGTGGCAATTTACTGGAGCAAAACCTCAAAAATCCGATTAGCAAAATTGATAAGGAATCTGTGGACTTGAAAGATACTCAACATCTTTTTATTCGTTGGGACAAATTACAACCCGATATTGAAAAGTATGTTCGTTCAAAAACAGGCTGGAGAGAATGGGTTGAGAAAGAAACTAAAAACTGGCTAAATTTAGGCCTCAAACCTCGTGCAGTTACAAGAGACTTAGACTGGGGTGTAGAAATACCAAAGGAAATTACAAAAAATTTGGACGGTGCAGAAAATAAGAGAATATATGTCTGGTTTGATGCTGTTATCGGGTATTATTCAGCATCTGTTGAATGGGCAGAGATAAATAAAAAGGATTGGAAAGACTATTGGTATAACAACAATTCCACCCATTATTATTTTATGGGGAAAGATAATTTAGTTTTCCATACAATATTTTGGCCGGGTCAATTGATTGTTTTTGACAAAGATATTAATTTGCCTGATTACCCTGTAATTAATCAATTCTTAAATTTTAATAATCAAAAGTTTTCCAAAAGCAGAGGAGTAACGGTTGATTCAAGTGAATTTATCCAAAAATTCGGTTCTGATGCGCTTCGTTTTTATCTCACGACTATTATGCCCGAAAATGCAGACAGCAATTTTGCGTGGGAAGACTTTTTCAAAAAAAATAACGACATTTTAGTGGGTCATTTTGGAAACTATATTCACAGAACTCTTTCTGTTTTTAAAGATGAAATAATAAAAGGCGATATTTCTAAAAATATTTTGAAACAAATAGAAGAAACAACTAAATTTTCTATAAAATATCTCAAAAAATCTGAATTTAAAAATTATTATCTTGAATTAGAAAGGTTAGCAAAATTTGCAAACGGTTATTTTAACGATTGTAAACCTTGGGTTACCAAGAAAAATAATCCACAAAAGTTTCAAAAGGATGGAGCTGACTTGCTGACCCTTAGTTATGCACTAGGAACTCTTTTAGAACCAATAACTCCGGAGGCTAGTAAGAAATTTTTAGAAATGATCGGTGCAAAAGACAATCTATTATGGAAAAATGCAGATAATCTAAATAAAATTTTGCCAACAGTTTTAGCGAATATACAAATTTCTACTCCTACTTTACTTTTTCATAAAATTGAACCCGAGACATAGCCTCCACTCTTTTTATCCCATAATTTTGATTAATATGATATAATATTGGTCTGCACCTTAAAACAACGGGTCAACATTATATTCACTAAGGTGTGGAGTAAAGTGAGATCACAGAAAGGAGAATTTTGTGAACCGCACTGATCTTACGGGTCAGCCGACGCAGGTCCCTAAGGATCTGTTTGTTCGGCCAGACGACGAGCTGCTGCCTCTGCGTAGGGCGCTATTATCCAAGTCGGATAAGGTACCTACGTCGGAAACAGTCCAGCCCGATCTTCTGCAAGACTACGTTGTGGCAAGGATGCCTAATCCGCCTTACGACTAGTCTCTGACCCAACTCATGTAATGCGTGAAACCTCTAAATTATGTTTCACGCATTACACTTCTTACTCTTGAATTAGCACAAGGAGCATTTCAATGGAATCCCAAGTACCGTGGGTCGTATGGTATGTCGTAAACAGATGTAATCTACACTGTACCTATTGTTTTACACACTCATCTCCTCATACTTTTGGACCTTTAGACACGACGCAGCTTTTGTCTATTGCCCATAAACTAGGCAGGTCAAATGCTGTTGTTGTAACTTTAGAAGGAGGAGAGCCTCTAATTGTCTCTGATCTTCCCCTTATCGTCAATACATTGGCGAACTACGGTAAAAAGGTGAGAATGTACACTAACGGGATTGGTTTATCCAAATTGTTTGGTGAAACATTACCTCGAATGGACCGAGTTACCATAAGTTTTGACGACGTGCGGGAAGACAAACATAATGAACAAAGGGGAGGGTATAAACAGGTTGTCGAAGCAATTGAGTTTCTGTCTAAGCAACAAGTTCCTTTCGGCGCTGTAATGATGGTTACACCAAGAAACTATGATGGGATATTTGCTACAGGGAAATACCTGATTAGTCAAGGCTGTAAGTTTGTCAGCATGGGACCTGCAAGGCCAGTTGGTAGAGGAATATCGGATCTCATCGCACTTGATAAATATCAAAGCAAACTCGTAGTCGAACAGGTTCTGCGTCTTCATCAAACGTTTGGTGACGAAGCTGAAATAAAACTGTCTGGTATCTACGACAAACAGTTGTTCATTTCAGGGATTACTGGCACTTTGCCTTCTTGTATGTGTGGTGAGGTGAAATTTACCGTCAACTATGATGGGTTTATATACCCCTGCAGCAATCTTCCTTATGTTTATACTAAGGACGATATAAGTAAGCATTTTGGCGAACTGCCAAATCTGCTTAATTGCAGCTTGGAAGATGCATATAACTCCCCGCTCATGAAAAATTGGCGAGAAGTTGTATATCAATACCCATACGAGTGTAACAGTTGTACGTTTCGCTTGTATTGCAATAGTGGTTGTAGAGCACTCAATTATCAAGCATTTGACAGCTTTGAACACAAGGACCCCAATTGTCACTTTGACATACAAGGAGAATAAGATGGAGTACGACTATCTACACTGGGTAATTTGGCACATTACTAACAAATGTAACTTGGAATGTACTTACTGCTATCCAAGTTCAGGACCAAGGGCCGAAGAACAGCTTTCAGAAAGCGATCTTTTCAAAATCGTTGAAGAGATAAACAAAACCCGATCGCGGTTAGTAACCATAATAGGAGGAGAGCCTTTCACAGTGGATTGCTTACCAGAGATTATTGAAGCGTTGCTTACTGTACCTGGACGCGAAGTTAACATCGACACAAACGCTACCTATCTTCAAACAAGATGGAATGACGTGTACTATCGTGTCAACAGAATCAATCTAAGCATCGATTCGCTCGACTCTCAGGTGCATAACGAACAACGAGGTGCATACAAGGGTGTCTTAGATGCAATTGAGTTCTTATCTCAAAAACGCGTACCATTCGGTGGAAATATCACTGTTACAAGCTCAAACTTTGCCACTATCAAACAGACAGCAGAATTTCTACTACAAAAAGGGGCAAGTGTTGTGGGTTTTGGTAAAGTCAAACCGATTGGTAGAGGATTAGAACTTTTTCCAAAGGTTCGTTTGACTCCTGTTCAACTGAAGGAGGCCACGCGCCAAATCATTGAGTTCTACTTGGAACACCATGAGGAAGCAAAGATTCTGGCATCAGGATTTTACGATCCAGAATTGTTTGAGCAAGGACCTGTAAACAAGCTCCCCTCGTGTCTTTGTGGAGACGCAAAGGTTACCATCAATTTTGATGGAATGGTTTATCCTTGTGAGGCAATGCCTTATTTGTTGATTGAAGATGCAATTAAGGCATATGGAGAACCAATGAATATCCTTGAGTATCCCTTGGATGCAATAATGGACAGTCCATTAATGAGAGCCTGGCGTGAGATTGTATACACAAAACCTTCCGATTGCACTAGTTGCAGATATCAGTTGTACTGTAGTGGAGGGTGCAGAGCATTCAATTTGTTTTCGCATGGTAATCCACTACGTAAAGATCCAAACTGTAAAATTGGTACTCAAGTGGAACCACTCGTTCAAATGTTTTGAGGTTAAACCTCTCTGTGTTTATTAGCGTTCTAAAGCTAGTATCTGGAGAGGTTCATTTTTTGTAAAACTTGAAGAACCTGCTATAATAACTTAACCAAGTACTAAGATGTACCAGAGAGCCTTAGTTACTTCTTTGGCGCCCCTTTGCTTAAGCTTCATACTGAAGGGGAGAAACTTGACCTCAGCTATAATTTATCCTATAATGTCAGCACTTAATTATGAATAAAGATAATATTGAAAGAGGAATTGCATTGGCAGCTGTGGTTGCCCCATATGTAGCCGTTGAAGCTGCTAATTTCCAAATTGCGCTTGAAGGAGAAAACCAACAGGGTGAAAACACCGAACAAGATATAGTTAGCGCAACTCCAGTTTTTATTAATATCGAAGGAACTCCATATGAGCTTACCCAAAGAAGTGAGCTAGTTAACCAAAGCGTTAGACGGGCTTTAGAATTTTATAATGAAAATTTTAGAGTTAGAAACTTAGTGCCTAATATGCAAGGAGTGACAGTACTTATTCCAGGAATCTTGGAAGATCAACCAAATGGGGAAGCCCTGCCTACTGCAGTTGCTCCTTCACAAGAAGATCAGTCTGTTTTACCTGCAATGGTGATTGGCCCGGACTTAACCCTTTTTGTGCCAGGTGAGCCAATCATGCCTGACAATTTAGCAGACTTACCAGGTGAAAGATACCTTGGCTATTTGGCCAATAATGATAGCCTGTGGAGGGCAATTCAGCTTTATGATGAAAATAATATTTTTGTGGAAGGGGTAACCCGGGAAAATATCCCCGAAGTCTTTTTTAACTTAACAGTTGATAACAGAGTTTTAGTGTATGATGCCCAAGGTCATGTGTTGGCTGATGGATATGTAGATGTAGAGGCAAACAATCCATTTGTAGTTTACCTACAAAATGAAAATTATAGATTTGATGTGGGGCAAAATAGGTGGATAGAAGTTGCCCTGGCACCAGAAGTAGCTTCTTTAGAACTAACAATTAATAGCCCGGAGCGTTTGGGAAATATAGAGCTTATTACTTCAGTACCAGTTACTCTTCCAAACGGCACACAAACCATGATCAGAATGTGGGGCAACAGTCAACGCCTTATCGATGCAGGTTATTCTCCTGGTCGCTTTACTTCTGATTCTGCAGGCCCAGTCCAGCAACTAGCTGACATGACCTTACTTAACACCGATAATAACATAAATATGTTGAGTTATAATCGATATGAAACACAAAACGGAGATGGTCGCCCTAACGAAAGCGGTTTCCGCGACGGAGAAGCTCTTGTTGAAAATGTAGACTTGTCAAAACCCGTTAACATAATTGTAATTCCTGATGTTCAAAATTTCCCAGAGATTGCTGGTTATACCTTTAATAATGGCGAACCAACTAACGGTTTTTATATAAGCAATAGATCTGACGGGCAACTTGAGATTTATTACTACCCTGGAAGAATTGAGACTAAACTATATCACTGGCGAGACGTCTTGGGTCTTCCCGAAGAAGAACTACGAGCCCAAACCTTCGTCTTCTCGGTTCCAGCCACTCTTGCTGTAATAGCAATGTTCCAACAAAATGAGATTGAAGGCCGCATTAATTATCAAGATCTCTCGCAAGATTTTTCCATGAGAGCCAGAACCCACAACTCTCCTTGGAGTCCAGAGTGGGTAGATGCAACAATTCCTGTACAGAGATATCTCCTTAGTACTATGGAGCCATTCTCGCCAACCCCTCAAACACAATAATAAATTCCGTCACCGGGCGTTTGCATTTGCAACTTATTTTAATGTATTCTGAATTGAATGAGCGGGAAAAAATTATTTATTTTCTTAGTAGTATTAATGGTTTTTATTCTTACGTTAATACTGGTTATATACCAGAATAGCGGAAATAAATTTCTGCCGAATCCCTTCAAAAATATAGGCAAGAATTATGAAGTTGACACTGGTAGAGCGCTTCAGATTGCCGAAAAACTAAGCTATAGACAAAAAAAGATAGTGGTAAAAAAACTAGATAAGCCAAGTGATAGAAATGGTGTCATAGCTAGAACCAGTGATGGGGCAATATTTGTTAATTCATTTGTAAACTTTGATGAGGATGAAATTTTTTTAGAGCTTTATATTAGTGATGAATATCTTAAAAAGACTGTAGCTGAAATGAAAGCATCTGATATAAAATATTCTAAAATGTTAGCTATAAATAGAATTATAGTAGGCAGCTTCTTAAGATCATCGATTGCTGAGGATTTGAGATCCAAAGACCCTGTAGATGTTTTTCCTGATTTAAATAAAACCATAGATTCTGATGCAATGATCCTTAGATTATGACACTTAAATATATTTATTTAAAAATATTTTTAGTATTTGCGTTTATTTTTGTTCTCTTACAACTAAGTACAAAACTTACCGTTGTAAGAGCTCAATCTTGTAATCCTGGCCCCACCTGTTGCTTGGCACCGCTAGAATGGACATGTAATGATTGTAACGGCGATGGCATCCCTGACGACGATGGAGCCGGAAACTGTGACTGTGGTGGCAGCATGAAATGTAATGCTGGGACAGCCCAAGGGGGCTGTGGATGGAATTTTGGAGTGTGTATGTACAACCCAAGCACTTGCAACTACGTAAGTGGCGGGTGTTCTGTTTC
>Ga0209518_1001511_pt1 | contig 24557 bp, 28 predicted proteins | sample RifGroB1_FD_183993 | JGI IMG/M metagenome (GOLD analysis project Ga0209518, IMG submission 183993) | Groundwater microbial communities from Rifle, Colorado, USA - Groundwater B1 (SPAdes) (version 2) | ecosystem: Environmental > Aquatic > Deep subsurface > Groundwater | place: Rifle, Colorado...
GGTCGAGCATCTCTTTTGTCTTGTTCAGGTTGATGATCTCGATGCCGTTCCGGTTCTGCAGGATGAACTGCTTCATCCGCGGATGCGTTTTCGATTTCTTGCGGCCATAAAACATGCCGACCTCCACCATCTCCTTCAAGGAAGGGTCAACATACAGGTCCTCTGGTTTGGTAAGAATTTGTTCCTCGGTCATGTTTGGTCTACAAAAACAAAAGCCCGCAAGAGGCAGGAAATAGTATATACGATCGCCGCCGTTCTGTCAAAAACAGAGCCCGCCCTAAAATTCAACGCTGAATTTCGCTTTTTCGCCTTGCTGGAACGGATGCTTTAATTCTTTCATCTCGGTTGCAAGATCCGCGGCGTCAATGAATTCTTGCGGCGCGCCGCGTCCCGTAAGCATCAATATCCTGTCCTTTGGGAAATCTTTTATAGCCGCGAGCACCGCGCCTGCGGCGAGAAGCCCGAGCGACATCACGACGTTTATCTCGTCAAGTATGATGAGGTGCCATCCGCCGTCGGACGGATCTTTTGCCGCCTCTTCTTTGAAATACGCGAGTGCTTTTTCTGCGGCTGCTTTGTGCTCATCGCGCGGCAGCTTGTCGCCCAAGATTCCCACGAACCCCAGCCCCATTTTTTTGATCTGGAACTTGTCCTTGGGGATTTTGAACCGCTCGGCAAAATCATCTTCTCCGGAGCGCCACGGCCCTTTGATGAACTGGATCATGAGCGCCCGCTTGCCGCGTCCCAAAACCCGCACCATCTGGCCCAAAGCCGCGGTCGTCTTGCCTTTTCCGTTGCCGGTGAACAGAAGCACCACGATCGTATTTTACTATTTCCTACTCCCTACTTTCTACTCGCTACTTGCTATTTATAATGACTCCTCCACCCAGCAGTTCATGGGTTTTGGAGTAAAACACCGCTGACTGGCCCGGAGCCACGAATCTTTGTGGCTTGCTGAAAACCAGCGTGTTTCCGCGAAGCGTTGCCGGGGTAAGCGGCTGGCGATAGCGTACCCTTGCCAAAACTTGTATTTTATTTTCTCCTATTCTCTTATTCGCGCGAATTAGAGAAGGTGGAACAGGGCTAATAAAATTAATGTCAGTCAGAGTGACGCTGTTTCGGTAAAGCGCCGAGTTATCCGCTCCTTCGGCCACGATTACCACGTTCCGCCCCATATCCTTGTCCGCCACATAGACCGGCGCGTGCACGCGGTTGCCTTTCGCGTGTTTCACGTTGCCTATCCCCTGCCGCTGACCAATGGTATAAAACTGCGCTCCCTCGTGCGTACCGAGAATTTTCCCTGCCGTGCTCATCACCCAGCCGGGCTTTCCAGGGATATATCGCTTCAGAAAATCTGCAAGCGTGATCTTCCCCAAAAAACAGATGCCCTGCGAATCTTTTTTCTCCGCGGTGGGCAGGCCGGCTTTTCGCGCAATCTCGCGCACCTGTGGTTTCAAATAATCACCGATCGGGAAAAGACAGCGCGCAAGCTTTTCCTGCGTAAGCGTCCAGAGAAAATAGGATTGGTCTTTTTGCGCGTCCCGCGCAGCCAATAGGGTATAGCCGCTGGGGTTCAGGGGTTTTTCACTTTTCACCCTATACCCCATACCCGATACCCTAGACCCTACCCCCAGCCGCGCATAATGCCCAGTCGCCACATAATCAGCTCCCATCGCGAGCGCGCGGTCCAAAAACAAGCCGAATTTGATCTCACGGTTGCACATCACGTCCGGATTAGGCGTGATCCCCTGCTGGTAGCCCTCCACCATATAATCTACGACGCGCTTCTTGTACTCTTCTTCAAAATCCCAGACATAGAACGGGATACCGAGCTTTCCTGCCACGCGCCGCGCATCCTCGGAATCCTGCTCTACACTGCAAGGCACTCCGATCCCTGAGGCATCGGAGCTACCCTGGCTCCAGCAGCGCATGAATACGCCCACGGCATCGTAGCCGCGCTTTTTAAGCAGCAACGCCGCGACGCTTGAATCTACCCCTCCTGACATAGCCACAAATACACGCTTCTTAACAGCAGCCCTCACGCCGCCGGCCTGCCCCGACAAACCTCCCGGAGATTTCATCGGGGGCATCGCAACAAAAATCTTGCCATTCGTTCTCACGGACGCCGATTATATCATCATGGAATAACCCTGTCTACTCCGATTCTTTCGTGTATTGTTCGCAGGCGCCGATAATCCTTCTGCGCAGTTCCGCAGAAATGTCCGCGACCGCAGTCAAACGTTGCGTATTGTGCGCCGCGAATACCCTACGGCTTTGTCGATAGGTTGACGACGTTTCGAACTCCAAGGCTTCGATATCTCCAGGCAAGGTGAGCCGCCCGCGCCGCACATAAGAAGCCACCATGCTGATAACTTTTTTGTCGCCGTAGCTCGAGAGCGCAACATCCCATGCCTTCTTCATGCTCGCCCACCGCTCATCCTCATTCTTCAACGACTGCGATCGACGCCATTCTTCCATGCCCACGCTTGCCAAAAAATCAAGAAGGTCGGTCGCTTTCTGCTCAATTAGCGAGATGTGTTTTTCTGGGTTATAAGTTTCTGTAGGAATCATTAAAAAGGGCTTCTCCGCTTTCCCGCCTTCCGCTTTTTCGAAAAGGAACGTGTAAACATTTCCCTCGGCAATACCGCCCGCAGTATCATGCAGCTCTTTCATATACCGGACCGCGGCCGCTTCGGCCTCAAATCGATCTATCTTATCTAATACCGGAGATTGGATGAGATCCTGACGAAAAACATCCTGCAGTCCTATCGCATGAGTAAATACCTCTGGCTGTTTCACTTCGATACCCCATTCATGTGGACCATAGTAATCCTCCAAACCAAGTCGCTCTATATTATCCATCGTCATTTCCGGAGTCCCACGGTATCGCTTGGAGTCCACGATGAACGGCAGTATTTTTACGAACTGCATCGGCCTGCTACGCGCGATTTTCCACGGCCAGCGTGCGTGATGTTCGTCAAAAGAACGGAGGATTCGGTCGCCCCATTGGTCAACCCTTGACCAGAGTCCCCTCGTATCGTAGACCATTCTCCCTTCCGTATCGCTCGCTAACTTGCCGCCGTAGATGCCCATCGTACTTTCATACCCAAGCCCTTCTTTAGTGGGCAGCCTCGATTCTTGCACTTTGCTATTCACAAGTTCGCGAATCCGATTAATAAACCCCTTGCTTTCGACAGGGATTTCCTCCTCGGTTGACGCTTCCGATCTTGCCTTTTCCGGTTCTTCGCTCGGAGGTTCGGTAATCGAAGGTGGTCGCTCTCGTCCAAACATGCACCAATTATATCACTTATGGATTACCAAAAAACCTCTCCGCTTTGGAAGTTTTCGTGCCTCGTCCCTGATCCCGCTCGTTCGATCTCCCCATGTGGTTATGCGTAAGCGTAGTATATACTATCAGGTATGAACGAGGAGGCAATACGTTCGTACCTCGTGCCTGCCGCGGCGGGAATATTCCTCGCGGTAGTGATCGCCTTTATTCTCATGAGCGTCATCCTTGATTACCATTGGCGCCGCTACGGCACGCACCCCAAAACGCTCGTCGCGGTGCGGGTCGTCTATTACGGCGTATCGGTGGTACTGCTCGCGGTCATGGCCGTACTGATATACGTTCTATCCAGATGATCGAGCTCCACCCCGACGAGATCATTCTCCTTGAGCGCCGGCGCTATTGGCTGCCGTTCGCGATGGAAGCCCTAGGCCTGCTTGTGGCCGCCGCGCTCCCGTTCGCGGGCTTCCTATTCTCCGAATCCATGCCGGCCCGTCTGCAGGCCCTTCTCTCTGCCTACTCCCTACCATTTCTGTTCTGCGCGACTGCCTGGCTGCTCGTTATTTGGATAATTTTTTTCACGAACTGGACGAATTACTATCTCGACATTCTCCTCATCACCAACAAGCGCGTGATAGACGTTGAACAGCTTGGATTATTCGCCCGAGACCTCGCGGAAATGCGAATAGAGAACATCCAGGACATACGCGTGGAGATCGTCGGCCTTCTGGCCTCTCTCCTGCACTTCGGCAATCTGCACATCCAGACCGCCGGCGAAGTAAAAGAATTCGTCATCCGCAATCTCTACGACCCTCACGCGGTCAAAGATATTATCTCAAAACAACACGACGACGTGATGAGAAATCCCCCGACTGCACGCCCCTCGGCCTAACGCCGGCCAGAGGACGGGCTGGGTACGCGTCAAGCGCGCGTTAAAACAAAACGCCCCTGCGCGATGTTCTACGCAGGGGACGGATTTGTTTCGCCAGAGTTGACACAGCTCTGGCGCGCTAGATCGTGATGCCCTCACGAATGGACCCCTCGGCAAGCCACTTCGACACCGGGGCAAGATATAACGGCATGAGATCTCTCACGAATTTTCGGACCGCATTGATCTCGCGCCCTTTCACCCGGTGGCCCGCAAGGCGTGCCTCGAGGACAGTGATCGTCCGATCAATGTCTTCATTGTTCAGACGCACGCGGGCCATTCCTGCTACCTTGTGGGCAGTCAGATCGTGAACCGCCACGCGATCTCCCAGCTGGAGACCGCGCCTTAAGACACGGAACAGCTTCAGGCCAACGCGACACTCGAAGCGAAGATCCGAATCAAGCTCGACGCGGCGGCTGCTAAGGACCCACACTACGCCAACGAGAGCACCGTAGATCTGCGCGTGCAACTCAGCATCGCCGAAGGTGACTACTGACATGGCCCACCCTCCTCCAAAAAGCTGCGTCAATCTACCATTTCTGCACCCATTCTATGATGTAGCGACAGGTAAACGCAACCACGGCAAAAAACCAGTGATCTCTCTCTTAACAAATCCCGCGGCCGCGGGATTTGTTAAGAATGATTTTTGGCATCTCTCCGCTCCGTATCCCTTCCATATCCTTAAACGATATCTGCCTCGCGTGCCTCGAAAAAGCGAATGTGTGTCGCAAGGCCGAGGAGATCCAATGCTTCAATGAATTCTCGCGGTAAAGGAGCCGGGCCGAACCAAACGCTTTGCTGAAGCATGGAAAATCCGAGGACTCGCAGTTCGGTCCTTAGCCAATCCCGCTTTTTCTTTGCGCGTTCGGGAATGTCAAAAACGATAACCACGCGTTTGGGACCCGCGAGCCGATCCCAGGACCGGCGTGGGAAAATCTTCGACAAATGCTCTTTGCCTTTACGGGCAATGCGCCAAGTTTTTCCGTCTAATTGGAGCAGGCCTTTCTTTTTTAGGCGGTGCAGGGTAACGGAAAGAGTGTCATCAGAAATAGTGCGATGAATCTTTTTCTGGCCGGAAATCGGTCCTCGATACCCACGCAGGCGTGCTCGAATCAATCGATAGCCGCCGGAGTAGCCGGACATAATGGTCAGTAAATCGTCTGAAAAACTCACTTGCATATCTTAACATTTCCCGCGGCCGCGGGAAATGTTAAGAAAAAAGCCGAGCTCGCGGTTCACACCCTCTCCAACCAACTACGCCCGCTCAACGTACTCCCCTGTCTCTGTGTTCACTACGATCTTGTCCCCTGCTTCAACGAATAATGGCGTGCTCACGATAGCGCCGGTTTCAAGCGTCACCTGTTTCGTCCCGCCCTGTGCGGTGTTGCCGCGGATTGCGGGCGGCGCGTCCTTGACCTCAAGGATCATTTTGATCGGCACTTCAACATGGATCACTTTGTCGTTCCACACCCACGTCGTAACCGGCGTATTCGGTTTCAAAAACCTGCCCGGCTCGCCAAGAATTTCTCCTTTGAGCGAAAACCGCTTGGACTTGTCGCCCTCTTCGTGAAACCAATGCTCGCCCTTGCTTTCGTAGATACATACCGCTTTCTTGCGTTCCACTTCCGCCTCCTCAAAAGAATCCGATGCCTGCCAGTTCCGGTCAATGATTTTCCCGTTCACGAGGTTCTTTATCTTGGTCTGCACGACCGCTTTTCTCTGCTGCATGCGCAAAAAACCAGACTCGAGTACCTCATAGGGCTCGCCGTTATATACGAACACGATTCCTTTTTTGAGATCGGTGTAACTTAGCATTAGTGAGTAGTGAGTAGGAAGCCCCGACGCGCGAAAGCTTAGTTTAAAATTTTAAAATAAGGAAGTCGGGGTCCCGATCTCCGACTGTTAGGTCGGAGCATCGGGATAGTGAGTAATGATGGTGCAAAAACCGCCCTACATTCGTCCAAGGGGCGGTTTCTGACAATGGGTCGGTTTAGAAATCCCCTTTCTCGCCTGACGGCCGGTCGTGCGGTCTGCTTCCGCCTGCTTCGCCGTCGCCCGCCTCGCCGAAGACGCGAGTCGAGGTTGGGCGAAAGCGCGGCGAGCGGGTGCTTCCTTCCGGTTCCTCTATCTTCAAATTCACGCGGGCGTTATTCTTCACGCCAACGATCCGGAGGAGCGAGCGGATCGCTTTCGCGGTCGCGCCTTGCCGGCCGACCACCTGGCCCATATCCATCGGATGAACCTTCAGGGTGAGCAGCACGCCCATCTCGTCAACCCTGCGGTCAACCTTGACGTCGTCCGGGTGATCCACGAGCGATTTCACCAGAAATTCAAGAAATTCTTTGTCCGCTTCCTTATCCATTCCTGCAATTACGTCCCAGAGAACCGACCTTTCCGTGATATAGGATGATTATAAACCAGTGCGATCTTTCGGTCAAAAGCGCCCCCGGAATTATGCGGCAGGCGCAGGAGACGCAGGAGGCGCGTTCGCTTCTGCTGGCGCTTCTTCCGCTTTCTTTCTCATCTTGACCGCGATCGTGGGCGCGTTCACTATCTTTTCCCGGACAAGAAGATTATGCGCGGTTACGGTCGGCTTCGCGCCCTTACTCATCCAATGCGTTACCCGTTCTGCGCTCAATACGGCTTTTTTCGTACGAGGGTCGTATGACCCCAGGTCTTCAACCGGCGGACCAGCCAGCTTGGAACGCTTTTCCGCCACCACGACGCGGTAGCTTGGCTGATGTTTTTTCCCGACGCGCTGTAATTTGATAGTGAGCATATGGATAGTAGCTAGTAGTTAGGAACTAGGAGCTAGCAAAAAGAGAATATAGAAAAGCGGCATAAAAAGCAAGTGGCCCGCCCCGAGTAAACCCAGGGCGGGCCGCATACATCAGAGGTAGTCGGTGTGTCTCGCCTTCCCCTGTGTCCGACGAACATCCTGGAACCCGACTTCGTTAATGAAGAAGTCTCGCGCGTTCCAGAAGTAAACGCCCCACTTGTCCACGTCTCTGCGCTTAGCGTCCAATGTCTGGCGAATGTTTTCTGCCGCCTCATCGCCGTCGCGCGAGGACCACCCTTGGAGATTGATCTCTCCACTGCAGACATCGCCATACTCTTTCGCCAAGCGTCTGAGCACAGTGTGCACCTCGCCTGTGGTGAAAGTTTTCGCCAAGACCTGCTGAACGCGTCCCATGACGGCCAGCTTGGTCATCTGCGCTGTCGCAAACATGGACACTAACACCACCGCGGATGCAAGGAACACTAAGAAACGCACACGAGGGAGTCCCTGTTCGCCTGTCGTAGCGGCGAGGGTGAAAAAGAAGACGATGAGGATGCCGATGAAGACGAGCGACCCGATAGCCACGCCGCTAAGCGCGCCAACCGGACGCAAACGTGACTTACGCATAACCGCCTCCCACTCCTCAATGAGCCACGCAGTTCCTCTGCGCAGTGAAGCGTTCCTCGCTTCTCAAGGAGTCTATTTATACGATAACACGAAAATAAAAAGTCGTCAAGCGCGGTTAGGCCGTTGCCGCCGCTTCTACTCTCTCTTTCTCCAACCTTAGGGAGAGCACTTTTGATGTGCCGTCCTCGTTCATCGTGATGCCGTAGAGGATGTCTGCCGCTTCCATGGTCGCGCGGTTGTGCGTGACGAGGATGAACTGCGTTTGTTTCGCAAATTCGCGCAGGAGCTCTGAAAACCTTTTCGCGTTCCGATCGTCAAGCGCCGCGTCCACTTCGTCGAGCACTAAAAAAGGCGGCGGGCTGACCGATATGAGCGCAAAAAGCGCAGCGATCCCAACCAAGCTCCGCTCGCCTCCGGAGAGCATGTCCAGCGAGGTGATCCGCTTCCTCGGCAGCTTCAGCTCTATTTCTATGCCATGCTCATCGTCCATTTCCAGCCCGTCCATGTCCGCATCTTCTTTCTTTTTCCCTTTCGGTTTTTGAGACGACGCATCTCCAAGAACGGCCTCGGCCGGCTCTTCCGTAAAGACCGCTGCAACTGGTTTCGCCGCTTCCAATTTCAGCTTGGCGCGGCCGCCTCCGAACATAAGATTAAAGAACGCCTGGAATTCCTCGTTGATGCGCGAGAGCGCCGCGCCGAACTCGGTCGTTATTTTCTCGCCCAGATCGGCGATAAGCGTTTTGAGGTCGCCCTTCGCTTTCTCTGTGTCTTCTGATTCGCGTTTCAAAAACTCGTACCGCTCCTCTGTTTCACGCGCCTCCTTCATGAGCGCTTCGTCTATTTCGCCGATCGAAGCGAGGTCTCCACGCAATTTGAAAATGCGCCGCTCAATGGCTTCCCGTTCTCCTGCGGCCATGTGTTCCGCAGCCGGCAGGTTCTGGAACTCCTCGGGGTTCCTTCCGGCCTGCCGAACCTGACGCTCCCATTCTTCGCGGCGCATTCCGAGCCGCTCATGCTCAAAAAACCGCTCGCGGTTCGCAAGCTCCCACTTCTCCAGCTTGTCTTTCGCGGCCTCCACCGAAGCCACCGCCGCTTTGAACGTCTGGTAAAACTGCTCCTGGCGCTCCTCAAGGTTCTTCTCTTCTTCCACGAGGGACTCTGCTTTTTCGTCCAGCGCCTCAAGTTCTTTCTGTATCTTCCCGAGGGCGCGCGACGCAGTCGTGCTCCCGGTTTCTTTGCGCGAGAGCGCGGGCGTCGCCAGAAAATCATTTATTTCCCATACGATCTCCTGCACGGCTTCCTGAAGCGTGATCGGGTCGTCCTGCAGGACCAGCTCAAGCCGTTCCTTCATCTTCCTCACAAATTCAAGTATCCCATCGGAAGGAGGCGATGCGGCTGGCGAGGAACGCGCCCCGGCTTCAAGCGTGGCTTCGAGCCGGCCGAGCTCTTTCTGGAGTTCGCTTCGCTTCTCGTGCACGCCCCTAAGCTTTTCCCTGAGCACGGTGAGCTCCTTGCGTTCCTCTGGCTGGCTCGCCTCCACTTTCTTGAGATTATCCTCGGCACGCCGCTTCTCGGTCTCAAGCGTGCGCGCTTCATCGCGATGACCCGCGATCGCGGCATCCACGTTCGCGAGCTTCGCCTTGAGTTCCTGCCATTCCGCGCCGAAAAAGCGGTTCTCCAGCTCCCGCAGTTCCTGCTCAAGCGCCTCGCGCTTTTCCCAGCGGCCCGTCTGGCGCTTCAGGGACCGGAGGTGCGGCAGGATCTCGTCCGTGAGCGCCCTGATCTTCTCAAGGTTCACCTGCGTGTTCCTGAGCCGGCGCAGGGCTTCCGACTTTTTCATCTGGTACTCGCGAAGTCCCAGCATTTCTTCGATCATTTCCCTGCGCCCGGAAGGCGGCGCCTGGATGAACACGTCGCTGTTCCCCTGGCTGATGACGACGAGTCCCTTGGTGCCGAGCCGCGCCTTCGCGAAGAAATCAATAAGGTCTTTGAGGCGGATGTCCGCCTTGTTCAGTGTGTACCGATTCGTGCCGTCGCGGCTCACCTGCCGCGCGATCGCAATTTCGGGAAACTCAACCGGAAAAAAACTGGTCTGGTTGTCAAAATGCAAGCTCGCGTGGGCCTGGCCCAGCCGCGGCTTGGATGGCGTGCCCGCGAAAATGAGGTCTTCGGACTTCAGCCCGCGAAGGTTTTTGGCTTCCCGTTCGCCCAAGAGCCACCGGATGGCGTCAATGATGTTGGATTTCCCTGAGCCGTTCGGCCCCACGATAGCGGTAATGCCGCCCGAGAAATCAAAGGTTGTTCTCTGGGCGAATGATTTGAACCCGTTCAACTCAAGCCGTTTTAAGAGACGCGCCATGTTATTTCGGATAGCGCGCGAGCGCCTGCTTTGCCGCTTCAAGCTCGGCCTGCTGTTTTGAACTGCCGCTCCCTTCGGCGATAAGGTCGCTCCCGAAATACACTCCCACGCGGAACGTTCGCTCGTGCGCGGGACCGCTCTCTCCGAGCACTCTGTAGGTCGGCGTGAGCTTCAGTTTGTCCTGGACGATCTCCTGCAGCTCGCTCTTTGCGTCCTTGTAGCTTTTGGTCTCTATGATTTCCGGAAGGTGCGCGAGAACGAACTGCGCAATGAACTTCTCCGCGCGCTCAAACCCCTGGTCAAGATATATCGCGCCGATCAAGGCCTCCAGGGCATTTGCGAGTATCACGTCGCGCGCCTTGGTCGTATCGCCCTGCTCGCCCTTGGACATATAAATGAACTTCTCGAGACCGATCTCCTGCGCGACGCGGCTCAAACGCTCCCAGTTCACGAGCGCCGCGCGAAGGACCGTAAGCTGGCCCTCCGGCGCGTCGGGAAACTTCGTAAACAGCGCTTCGGTCACCGCAAGCTCCAGCACCGCGTCGCCCAGATACTCAAGGCGCTCGTTGTGGCGGGATTTCCACGAGGGATGCTCGTTCAGATACGAGCGGTGCGTGAGCGCCTCCTTTAAGAGGTCTGCGTTGCGGAATGTCGTCTCTATTTTTCGTTCGAGCTCTTCGGTGGATTTGGCCATGGTCGTAATCTTAACTGGCGGAGGTCTCCGCCTCGGCGCCTTTTCTCTCGCGATAGATCGTCCCCAAGACCCCGTTCACGAACTTTCCCGCGTTCGGGCCGCCGAAACTTTTCGCCATCTCGATGGCTTCGTTGATCGCGACTTTGGGCGGAACTTCGTTCGGATCTGCGTAGAGAAGCTCGGAGAGCCCGATACGCAGGATGTTACGGTCTATGATCGCGATTTTATCAAGCGGCCACTCGGGCGCGGCTTTCACGATGATCGTGTCGATCTCCGCGAGATGCTCAACCACGCCCTTAAGGATCTTCCATGCGAATTCCGGCTCGTCAATGCCGGACGCGAACTCCTCAAGATTGCGCTCCAAGATCTTCGTGAGATCGGATTTGCGATTATAAAAATCCCATTCGTAAAGCGTCTGGAGGATGACTGTTCTTACAAGGTGCCGAGTAGCCATAGTTCAGAGTTCAGCCGCCGGAGTTCGGATCAACTCCGATCGCGCTTGCGAGACCCTATAACCTAGCGACTATACCCTTACTCATCATTTCCCGCACTGCGGACAGAGCCGGTGCGCCAGTTTCGGGCCGCCGCAGTTCTTGCACACAAAAAGCCGCTCTTTTTTGAGCGCGTGGTGACTTCGCCTGCGTCCGACTTTGCCTTTCGAGTGATGTTTAACAGGTACGCCGCCCATGAGAGTAGGAATTAGTAGTTAGAACCTAGGACTTAGGACTTAGAAGTCAAATAAAACTGCTAAATTCTAACTCCTAACTACGAGCTACTTTAGCGCCTTTCCCAACGAACGTCAACCTATGCGCCTTGCTCGGGCCGTGCTTCCGGAGCGCCGCGAAATGCGCTTTTGTGCCATATCCTTTATGAACATCAAAACCGTATCTCGGGTGTTTTTTTGCGAGGCGGGTCATCAGGCGGTCACGGGAAACTTTTGCGATAATGGAAGCGAGCTTAATGGTGGCGATCTTCTCATCGCCCCGCACGATTGTTTTAACGGCCATGCGCCCTGCCTGCCCGCCGTAGCCTTGCGTAGGCTGGGAGCTTGTCGAAGGGCTGACCCTGCTCCCAAGGTAAAGCCCGCCGTCGAGAAACACGGCACAGCGAGTAGTTAGTAGCTGGTAGTTAGTAGTTAATTTCTTGAATGCACGGAGGGCGGCGAGATTCGCGGCTTCCGCGATATTCATCCTCTCTATGCGGCGCGGATAGACCCTCGCGACAGCCGAGCGCACGCGCGGATGGTCTTTCAAAAAGCCGGCCCACGCCTCGCGTTTTTTCGCAGTGAGCTTTTTTGAGTCGCGGAGCTTTCCGAACGCGCGATTCGCTATCCGTACGCCCTTAGGAATGCACACCGCCGCGACCGCAACCGGCCCGGCAAGCGCCCCACGGCCGACCTCATCAATACCGATGATATAACGCACTATACGCAGGATAACACAATATTAGAACCATCCAGCGAGTAAGATTGCTATTAATAATGTTGCTATCCCTCCTATTATCGCTCCGAACAAAGCAATCAACAATTGGTCCTTGTTCCTTTTTAAAAAACCGCTACTCTCTTGCCGTTTCTTAAGGATGACCACGGAGTGGGCTTGCTCTCGACGGGATCCCCAAATCGCATAAAGAACCCCCAACAGAAACACCCCAGCGAAACCAAAGATGCGTGCTGTGGACGACTTACTACCCAGCCACCAACCACAAAGAAGCGCAATGAGCCAATATAGTGCCAATATATACGGCTGAACTAGGATGGTTTGGAGATTTTTTGCTCCACGAGAAAGTATCAATCCGAGCTCGTCTAAAATGCCTCGACTTAAAGTGTCATCTCTACCGGAATATATATATGCACTAGCGGGTTCCAATTTAACACGAATATAAGGATCTATGGATTTAATTTCTAGATTGTTCAGTTTTTCGACGCCAAGATGTCTTAACTCCTCAGTTGTTTTTAGTTTATAATCTTCTGTTTCGATAAGAACTTCTCTCTCTGTGTGTCTCTGAATAACTTCAAAAATATCATCTACGTCATCTAGATATATCTCGGTAATAGGTAAGCGCTTATAAATCGATTTCTTAAGTTTTTCCATTGTACAGTATTCTTGAATTAGTCCGAACGCATTTCGCCGCCGCAGGCGGCGAGGAACCCCCCGCGAATTCGGAGCGGCTTCGCCGCGAGATTTAACAATTTCCAATTTTTCTTTGGCGGCAACCAATTCAGAATTCGCAAAGCGAATACAAATGCATTGTATGAAAAAATTAAGAAAAAATCAAAAAGAGAAAGAGGCCGTACCCGAAGGTCGTGCCTCTGTTGTTGCGAGTTTACTTGCTCGCGATTCGTTTCTGCGTAGCTCGCCATGCGTCTGCGATAAATACGAGCGAGACCAATTGCTGGAGAAAGAGCCACGGATATCCCTGAATCCACATGAGCCACCCGCAAGTGACGTGCATGAGAACGTACCAGAGATAACCACTCGCTCGTTCTTTCGCGAGCATGTAGGTCCCGACAAGGAATCCCAGCACGAGGCCGATTTCCAGCCACTGATTGATGGTGGTGATACCACCAAAATCGTAGAGGCTGTAGCCGAACCCAAGCGGGATGCAAACGAGCGCAAGGCGGTCAAGCCAGCGTGGCGGATTGCTAGTCGTGCCACGGAAGGCGAGGACGAGCCCGAGCAACATTGCCGGAGCACCGCTCGCTTCTACCGAAGCTGCTATCCAGTTCCGCCACATGACGAAGATGATGACCCATGGGGGCAAACCGAACAGGTACACCGCCCACGAGGCAATCCGCCACTTGCGTGCGCTTGCGTTCTTACCGCCGTTGCGCGCATGCTCCGAGAGCCACAGAAAGATCTTGTTGAGGAGGTAGCCGATACTTCCCCACACTTGCAGGAAGATATCCATTCTGACCTCCGTTTTTGTTTGGAATGTGCTACCGAATCACACCAGCACCAATGCCAGTGGATTTCAAAACAGGATAGCATTTTAGACAATAAAAGTCAAGAGACAGCATTATCTCCGCGAGGAAGCACTAACCGAACAAATCAAAAGTTTTCTTCAAAAAGTTTCTTTGTCGAGCCAAGACACCGAAAAGGTTTTGGCGGAACTACAGAAAGACGAGAAGCAAGCAAAAGAGGAAGCCAAAACTACTGTTCAAAATTTCAAATTGGAATTACGCGAAATTGAAGCCAGGCTCGAAAAATTGTTAGACGCTTATCTCAGCGAGGTTATCTCTGCCAATGATTATAAAACGAGAAAAGAAAATCTTGTTATCAAAAAGGTCGAGCTTGGCGAGAAAATAGGAGATTTTGAACAAAAGGGGCTGTCTTGGCTCGAACCGGCTCGTGAGTTTGTTTTATCCTTGAATCAAGCCGCGAACTTAGTTCAGAGCGGAAACAAAGAGGAAATGACAACATTTCTGAAAACAATCGGCTCGAACCATGTTTTAGAAAATCGCCAATTCGCTTTTGCCCCGAAAATCCAATACAAATTAGCCGCCGAGCGCAACGAGGCGGACTCCCAAAACTTGCAATTTCCTCAATGGTGCGCGGGAGAGGACTCGAACCTCCACGTCCTTGCGGACACTGGCACCTCAAGCCAGCCTGGCTACCGATTACAGCACCCGCGCGCTCATAGCCGCTTTCCCGCTATCCGCAAGGCCCTTTCAATTTTATTGCGCTTGCGAGACAAGCAAACCACCACCTTATCATAATACAATTTTGGCAATAATTTCAATGATTCGGCCTTGGCGTATTTTAGATTGTACGCTGCGTCGTGAGCGCTTTTAGTGACGTGACCCTTAATATCTAATAGCTCAAAAACGCGGTTCCGAAGCCAATCTATATGTCTTTTACTCGCAGAAATAAAAACGGTGTAAAACATAAAGCTTGATCGCCAGCGCGGATCCCAATAGGAATAAAACGTTCCATCTCCGTCAAGGTGGCCCCGCAGAAAATCAAAAAAATATTCCTTCGGAATATCTATCTTGGCTATCACTTTTGATTTCCGAGGCATAAAACCAATGCCGACTAGAAACCGATATAGCTTCACATCGCCGAACTGAATGCGCGGAGATTTCTTGCCGGTATAACCCGATCTCTTAAAACCGACTTTCACCTTAATGCCGAGACAACGCATAAAATTTGTAAGCTGCTCTCTGTCATTTGAGGTAAAATCAAAATGTCGCCCATCGCTGGAAAGATTCCCGTCCGTCGCCAAAAGACCGATCGCGTAGGCGAATTCCGGCGACCATTTTATTCTTACTTTGCCCAGCGGCCTCATAATTCTCGTTCTTGCATACTCCTTCCTATCCCCGGCTGACAATCTTCTCTTATAGAAAAAATATACCCTCCGTTATACCTCAAGGTAGTAGCGTATACCAAATGCGGATAAAATAAATCGTGGACCTCGCCACCCACGCGTTATAATAGTAGCTAGCGACTAGGGTATAGCCACTAGGTATCGGGTAAACCCGTAGGTTGAGAATATAAAATTTTATCCCTATTGGCCAGCCCCTAATGACTAACCCCTATCTTATACCGACACTCCAAGCCGCTGTCTCACCTTCGCGCTCGCCTCGCTGACCCTGGCTCCGCCGAAGGCTACGCCGAGGCGAGAGCTTCGGCGAAGCGGGCCGGAGAACTTACGCCGATACGCCAAGACGCTGGCGTATCTTCGCCCCCGAAAACTTGCGCACAAAATACAATTTCGCGCGGTGCACTTTTTTGGGGCTTGAGAGCACGTTCACTTTCGTTATCGCGGGCGAGTGGAGCGGGAATACTTTCTCCACCCCCACGCCGGCGACGATCGCGCGCACGGTAAAGGTCGCACCGGCTTCTGTGCCGTGCTTCCGCGCTATGACCAGCCCTTCGAACGAGGTGGTGCCTTCTCCGCCTCCGGAGGAAAGCACGCGCACGCGCGCGCCGGGCTTTATTTTCCCCATAATCGTTTCGTTGATCATAATTGTCTGCCTCTATTTTCCCTCTTCCGGGACAGGAACTTTCTTTGCCTGCAAGATGATATTCTTCACCCTTTGCGATAATTCGTCAAGCGACGTGCGCACTTTCACGTAATACTCCACCACGCCGAAATTCTTCGCCCGTTCGATGTCGCTGTCCTGTCCGAGATTCGACGCGATGACCACGGGGATGCGGGAAAGCTCGGGGTCGTTCGCGATGGTCTCGAGCACCTCAAAACCCGACACTTTGGGCATGATGAGATCGAGGAGGATAAGGTCGGGCTTGGTATTCCGAAGCGCGGCAAGCCCTTCTTCGCCGTCGAACGCCTGAAGAACCGTGTACCCCTCTTTTTCTAAACGCCCCTTGAGGATTGAGGAAAGAAAGCGATCGTCTTCAATAATGAGAATTGTTTGCGAATCCATAATGACGTTAAATATGCCCGCTTAGTATACCATAACCGGCCCGAGAAAACGAAAAAGAACTTTTCAGTTGTCCCAACGTTCCTCGCGCGAATATAATCGAATTACTTCAAATGACTCTCGAATAGACGAATTCGAGCGACATCCGGTTTCATTCGCGACCAATCCGAGCGATTTTCGTCTAGTTTAATTGATCCACGCACAGCTTCCGCTACGCGTGCCTTGTTACGACTTAGCCCATGTCACCGAGTTTAGACTAGTTCCACCGAAATGAAATATCATCTACTCCCGGCTCCCTTGGCTTGACGGGCAGTGAGTACAGGACTCGAGAACGTATTCACCGCGGCATAGCTGATCCGCGATTACTAGCGATTCCAACTTCATGAGGGCGAGTTGCAGCCCTCAATCCGAACTGGGACCGGGTTTGATGGGATTGGTTCCGCCTTACGGCTTCACATCCCATTGTCCCGGCCATTGTAACACGAGTGTAGCCCAGGGTATCAAAGGGTCATGCGGATTTGACGTCATCCCCTCCTTCCTCCCAGCCCGGTGTTCGCGAAGCGAACACACTAGCGAGTAGAAAGTAGTAAGTAGAAAGTAGAAAAAATTCCTACTCGCTACTGGCTACTGGCTACTTTCTAGTGCGCACTTCGTGCGCACTGGGCTGGGCAGTTCCGAGTGACACTTGTAACACTCGGTAGGGGTTGCGTTCGTTCACCCAATTAAGGGGACGCCTCACGGCACGAACTGACGACAACCATGCAACACCTGCGCGTACTGTCCTTGAGAGACGCCCCGCTTTTCAGCGAAACTTCAGCACGCATTTCAAACCCTGGTAAGGTTCCTCGCTTACCGTCGAATTAAACCTCATGTTCCACCGCTTGTGCGAGTCCCCGTCTATTCCTTTGAGTTTTAAGCTTGCGCTCGTACTTCCCAGGCGGCCGACTTAACGCGTTAGCTACGCCACTCCGAGGGTCGATACTCGAAACAGCAAGTCGGCATCGTTTAGGGCGTGGACTACAAGGGTATCTACACTTTTGTTGCGGACAACAAAATTAATTTTCAATTTCTAATTTTCAATTTTTAACGAAAACCAGGAATTAAAAACTTAAATTGCCGCCGGCGCGGACATTTCTGCCGCGCTCTCTATGTCGCCATAGAGGTCGGACTGTATCATCAGCGTATGAATTTCTGGGGCTACTTGCGTTCGTCGCTTTCGCCCCAATGTTCACACGCGCTCGGCGTACAGTCTCTGAGGGTTCGTGGTCATACACTGAGAATTACGTTCAACTCCTGTACGGCTTTCTTGTAGGCGTCCAATTTTTGACTCTTGGCTCCTCCTATGCCGTATAGGTGGTCCAGGGACCTGAGCTTGTCTCTAAGTTCCCTAAGAACCCGCCTCGTTTCACACAATTCGTCATCCTTGTATGTTCTTCCTTTTGTCATGACACGCCTTCCCTGCTGGTTGCCTGCACTCCGCCATTTTCACCTTATTAAGGTAAGCGGAGATACTCAGGGTTTCCAGCATATAGCCGAGTTTTTTGGTCGGGCGTTACCGCCCGACTGGACTAATTAGCTCGACGGATACCCTTCCGCCTCGCTTGTTCTGCAACAAGCGAGCTCAGTTCCTGTTCTGAGAAGCTCTCGGAGGCATTTTGAGCTTGGTTTCCGCTTTTAGCGGAATCAAAATGCCGAGAGGCAGGGCCGATTTACCGCTGGAGTAAATTGAGCCCGGTTCTCAGAACAGGAACTGGCGAGCACTCTAATCCTTTTTGCTCCCCACGCTTTCGCGTCTCAGGGTCAGGAAGGTCCCAGTGCACTGCCTTCGCCTTTGGTGTTCCGCACGATATCAACGGATTTCACCCCTACACCGTGCGTTCCGTGCACCTCTAACCACCTCTAGTCCGATCGTATCCCTGGCACTTCCACCGTTGGGCGGTGGGCTTTAACCAGAGACGCATCGAACCCCCTACACGCGCTCTACGCCCAATAAATCCGGATAACGCTTGAGGTCTACGTATTACCGCTGGTGCTGGCACGTAGTTACCCACCTCTTTCCGCGTGGTACCATCATCCCCCACCTCTTGAAGCACAATTACTGCTCATGCAAAACCAGAGGCGCAAGCCGCCTCGCGGCTCCGATTTCTGCACACGCGCAATCTCTGCGCCAAAAGGTGAGGGATTTTTCCCACACTACCGCAGTTTACAACCCGCAGGCCTTCATCCTGCACGCGGCGTCGCTCGATCAGGCTTTCGCCCATTGTCGAATATTCTCGACTGCTGCCTCCCGTAGGAGTACGGACCGTGTCTCAGTTCCGTCGTTGGGGGTCAGGCTCTCACCTCCCCTACCGGTCATCGCCTTGGTAGGCCGTTACCCTACCAACTAGCTGATCGGACCTAGGTCGCTCCCAGAGCGTCTTGCGACTTTACCGAACCCTAAAAAGAAACTCCTTTACAAAAATAAAATAAGAGGAGGGACAAGTGTGACAGGGGGTGCCAAAGGGCTCAACATGCACTCCCCTTTTACCCATCTCCTAGAAGGGTTAGCCTCTCCAGGAACTCGGAGGATTTATGGGTCTCCCAACAGGCGATAGGGAACCCATAGTTCCTTCTTCGAGGCGCTTTGCTGGATCACGCTTGTCCCAATTATCGAGACTAAAGAGTCTCTTTTTAGAGTTCGGGCCATCGGATATTACCCCACCTTTCGATGGGCTGTCTCCGTCTCTGGGGTACGTACCAGGGTATTACTAACTCGTTCGCCGCTCCCCACACCTTCTAAGTTTCCAAAGAAGGTGTGGGGCGCTCGACTTGCATGCCTTATCCACGCCGCCAGCGTTCATCCTGGACCAGGATCAAATCCTCTGAAAAAATCACGCAGCGTTAACTGCGCGAGCGTACGCACGATCCCCGCCTGTTGGCAGGCAAAGATTACGCGCCCACATTCGCACAGCCCACATTGTGAGTTCTTCGTGATCTGTCTTAGAATTGATTTATCTATCTTCACCAAGCACATAAATCCTTATGTACTCGGCGCTCAATTTTGCAACTCCTCAATTCCTCGGAGGCAAAATTGGCATTGGGACAACTGAAAAACTCTCTTATCCTTCGATTTTGCTCAGGATAAGCCTGAGCTTGCCGAAGGGTTAGAAGCTGTTAGTCCGCGAAGCGGACGTTATACAGCTTCTTAGACCCCGCACCATTTGCAGCTGAAATTATGTTATGCACAAGACAAAGCCGCAGGCGATTCACGCCGTATGACAATGTATATACAAAATCTCGGCAACAAATGGTGCGGGGTAATTCGCCCGCTTGATTACGGGCTTTCCTTATTTTTTTGTGAAAAGGCAGTCGTAGTCATGGTTCGATGTAGCTCACCATAGTAATTCAGTAATGAGCAAGGTCGAATCTATCACGTAATTAAGTATACGCGGGAAGCCTGTATTGTCAACATATATTGTGTGAACAGCCCGGATGCGCATAAATAAAGGCCAAACAGCCGCCCGCCTTCCTGTAAGCGTTTGACTTGCCTCCGTCCTGTTGGCACAATATTCTCACATGCCCCGCGCCGGAATAACCCGGCAGAACGCATGGCACCTTGACGCATAGGGACACCCAGAAAGGAGTGTGCCGAGATGGCCTACATCCTCGTCGCGGACGACTACGATTTGTTGCGGGAAGCTCTGAAGGAGCTTCTGGAAGCGGGCGGCCACCGGGTCGACACTGTTCCCGACGGAACAGATGCGATCCGAGAGTTCCATGCCGCGCAGCAAGCTTTTCAGCCGTACGATCTGGTCATCACCGATCTCCAGATGAACGGACTCGACGGCGACAAGGTAATCCGACGCGTCAGAGAACTGGCGGCAACTCCCGTCATTCTCATGACGGGCCAGTCGCTCGACAAGAACAGACAGGAGGAGATCGGCGCTTCACGAATCCTCCAGAAACCGGTGAGCGGCAGCGTCATCCTGCAAGAGGTCGATGGCCTGCTTCACTTGAGACAAAGAAAAACCCATGGGCACGGGCACGATCACGATGAAGACCTCTCACGAATGGGACGCATGGGGGTGATTACGGCGGTCGTCCTGCTCGGCATCGTAGTCGCGGCTATGGCGCTCGCCGGCGTTGGCGCCTACAAGGTGGTCGTCTATCTCATCGGAGAGGGGCGCCTCGCCATGCTTGCCGCAGGCACTGCGGCCGCTGGATTACCCGCTGTTCTACTTTTCCTTCTGTGGGGATTCCTCGGCTTCGGCAAGGACTACCTCCGCACCCAATAGGGGCTCCGGCCCCGCCACATACGCAGGGACCTTCATCATAAGGTCCCTGTATGCATTTTATAGGACGCAATTTGCAAAAAATATACGGAGGTGATAAATTAGATTCGCGTTTATGGCCGTCCCGCCGCTGGCGGGATGCTCATGATTTTAAACAAATCAAGATTCGTTAAATTATGGCAAAAAAAGACATCCATCTCCCGATTTCTTTATCCACCCTGCGGATGTAAGAAATCGAGAATCCCTGCCTTGCCGGCAGGCAGGCCGCCAAAGGCGGGACAACCTTAGCGATAATGAAGCAAGATATACATCCTCAATATTACGAAAAGGCGAAAGTGTCCTGCGCGTGCGGCAACACGTTCACGGTAGGTTCAACGCGCCCGGAAATAAAAGTGGAGATCTGCTCCAAGTGCCACCCGGTCTACACCGGCGAAACAAAACTCATTGATACCGCCGGCAGGGTGGAACGATTTAAGGCGCGTAGGGCAAAAGTGGCGGTTAAACCGACTAAAAAGCCTCGTGCACGCAAAGCTAAGTAGGTGAAAATTTCCGCCAGAGGCGGATTGCGATTTCTTGACGAATCAAAGATTCGTAGAAATCGGGAACAAGACCCGCCGCGCAAAAGCTGCTGCGCCCAAGGCAAAGAAAGCTACGAGGAAGGCAAAATAACGGGAGCAGGACTCTTGAGAGCATTTTAAAAATCCCTTCGAGAAAATCCAGGAGCGCCTGCCTCAAAGCCGGCAGTGACACCGACTTACAACCGGTCCTTGTTGTAGATCAATAATTCTTTTATGAGCTATGTCCGATAAAAGTAAGATTCTACTAACTAAACAAGGTCTGCACCACTTAAGAGAAGAGGTTAAGAAACTGGAAAGGAAATATGCGGAAATCAGTAAAACCAAGATGGAGGCAGCAGAGCAAGGAGGCAATCTATGGCATGACAATCCTGCTTTCGAAGAGGTGGAAACGCTGCAGCTGCTACTTGGAAAGCAAATTGCGGATATCAAAGAAAAAATAAGACAGGCGGTACTCGTGAGTGGCGAGGACGAATCTAAAGGCGTCAACGTGGTCGCTATCGGCTCAAAAACAAAAATGTCTTTCTCGGATGGGAGAAACAAGGAAATAACAATCGCTGGGTACGCCGAATCGAATCCAGAAAAAGGAATCATCTCCTACCAGAGCCCGCTTGGTCAGGCTGTTTTGGGGGCAAAAGCCGGTGAGACCAAGGAATACCAAGTAGGAAATAAAGTAATCAAAGTAAAAATAGAAAGCGTATCGCCACCCTCCTGATATTAAATAACCCCGAGAGTCTCATGGTGAGGGCGGAGCTATTTCCTGCAGGATGTATAATTAAAAACATGATTCTGCCAAAAATCAAAATCCAAAGATTGACACAGCTCTCTGAGATCCGGCTTTTCTATAAGTTTCTTAATCATCCCCAATATCCAAATCATAAAAATCTCATTTATAACGCGCATCCGAAGTTACGAGTGCTGCTCGAATCCGAAGTTAATTCGAAGGCAGCCGTTAAGAAATACATCAAGAATATGATAAGCGCGCATCGAACGGCCATCGAAAAAGCCGCAAGCGATGCGGCAATATCAGCAAGATCTTTGAAGCATTGCCTTGAAGCCCTTGGCAAATCCATGGGCTTTCGATGGAGAAAGCCGATCGCTTACGTTGCCAGGCCGACTCTTCTCCCATTTTCGCCGTTCGATAAGTTAAGCTTTTCGTTCTCTATCCTGTCCAGAGTTTACGGAAAAGAACTTGAAAGTTTCTCTCGAATAGCGATCCACGAAATTTCCCACTTCGTCCTATTTGAAATGCTGAAGTCTATTGAAAAACAAGGCAAGTTGTCTTCCGATGCCAGACATTACCTTAAAGAAGCTGTAACTGCGGCTCTTTTTAATGAAGCGCCGCTTAGTCGGGCGCTTAGAATAGAAAACTACCCAGGCAATCCAGAGATCCGGCTATTACGGGTTAAATTTCCATCCAAAGCGCCATTGCCGCTTGTTAAATGGATTCGTGATGAATACAGCAAATCAAGCAATTTCCCCGACCTCCTCATCCGGCTCGTAAGGATATTCCGGGCGAGCCAAAAAGAATTGGGTAAAAAACGAAAAATGTGGAATCGATACGGCAAAAAAATATTTGAAGAACGCCGACTACGAAATAATTACTCCAGACCCATCCTTATCGCAAAAAAGAAGGGGTTAGAGAAGCTATCGCTCCCCTAACCCCCATGGAACACCGACTGTGATCGGTCCTTGTTGTCTCAGCCGTCGCAGTCGCAGTTGTCGCACTCCTCAAAGAAATCTCATCATAAAATTGATGAGTCGGCTTAACTGGCCGAAACAAACTTGCTCGCAGATTCACGATGAGGTGAATTACGCCTTACTTTCAGCTTGCCGGGTGAATTCCTTCAGCTCTTCCTCCGACATAAGTTGCACTCCCAATTCCATAGCAACCTGGTGAATATGGGCTTCGGCCATGGGCTGTCCGTCTTTAGAGTTTATCATCTGTTCAATCTCTAAGTGATAGCCCCATGCATCGCTATATTTCAAAGCAAGCTCGCAGTCCTTATAACGATAATTAATCCTCTGTTGCGGGCCGTGCATCACCTTAACCGGTAAATTTAAGCCATCCAACAATCGGCGTGCATTATCAAATTGTTCTGCTGGAAAATAGAATTCTGTCTCCGGGAAAACCGCTCCATCGCCAATCCGATTAAACTTGAGGGAAAGCTTCGCTGTTTTTTGAGATAAATTATTCACCGCCTTTAACAGCTTATCGGGAAATATGTAGTAATAGCAATCTTTGTTGTCCTCTCCAAGATTTTCTGCGTGTTGCTCTAGATACGCCTTAAGGGCATCGTATTTCTCTTTGCTGAACCTGGACCGAAATTCAACTTCGAACATCGTGTTGTTATTTCACCGCCTTAATATATAAAGTATAGAATTTACGCTCTGGATTGCAATAACGATGGTCGAATTCTTGCTTTTTAACCAACCGGAAACCGATAGCCCGCAAAAGGCCGGACAAAGAATTCGCATCATATGCCCAGTAATGGATGGTATATTTCGGGTTTTCTAACTGATCACGAAATATGTAGTTTACCAAGTCCATATTCCCAAATATCTCGACTGGTGGACGGCGTCGGCTATAGTGACGATGCAACTTGCCTAAAAAATCTTTGTCTTCTTCATAGTAGGCCCTAACCACCTTGCCTGCATCCGGCACCCCCAACAACAACATCCCTCCCGGCTTCATAACTCGATAAATTTCGCCTAAAACTCTTGAGGGCTGTTTTAAAAGCCGCTCCGGGAAAACCCGGGAGCACCTACCTCAAAACCGGGCATTGACAGATTCGGCTTAGCACTCCTCAAACCAAGACACTCTCGTCTCTCTCGAGAGTGACGAGATATATGGAACAATTTTTAATACACTAAGAGAAGCGGCGGAGGGCTGGCTCTTTTTTCACCTTTAGTATTATATCTTCCACTAATCTACCAACGGGCCGGCTTTCGGCCCATGCCAGTCCAATTCGCCTAATAATTTTTTTATGCTCTGGATATGGCATCGTTTTCATGCCGAACGTCCGAATCCAAGGATAAGAATCTTGAATTAAAACGTTGAAAATTTCCGATACATTCCACACGAAATAGTTGTAGCGAGGTTGGCGATAGCGGGGATATTGTTTATAAAACCACTCATAAAAGATAAAATGAAGCATTTCGTGCGCAATAATCACATTCACATATTTTTTTCTGCGATACCTGAACGGAATTTGGAATGTCTTATCTTCAAGAAAGCGCGGGAACATGCTCCAGATAGTGAGATAAGCTATATATTTCCCTTTGGGCCAGAAAAAACCCGGAAAAAGTTTATCGGTTAAACTAAAAAATACATTTTCTTTCGCTTTCCACTGCTTTCTATAAAACTCCAGAGCCTCGGCCATATCCCCGGCCCGTTTTTTATATATACTTCGGATGTAAGCATCCACTCTTTTCCGGTCATTCATAAAGCGGCACACACTGGGATGTTTGCGGAAAATCCCCCATCTTAAACTCCTGCCGCCGTCATATTTAGAATCATTAACAAAGGCCCTAAACGTTCGGAGGTCCTTGGTGGTGTCAATTTTAAATTTAACTTTTGGATGCTTCATAAAAACGGGCATTCCTAGTCAATTGGTACAAGCGATAGTGTTTTTTTGAGGTAGAATATGGGGTTTTC